>Ga0210388_10000154_pt1 | contig 70966 bp, 64 predicted proteins | sample IncBWC19OmetaG_FD_155485 | JGI IMG/M metagenome (GOLD analysis project Ga0210388, IMG submission 155485) | Forest soil microbial communities from Barre Woods Harvard Forest LTER site, Petersham, Massachusetts, United States - Inc-BW-C-19-O ... | reverse complement strand
GGTCAAACCGGTCGTGCACGACCCGACCGAATCGGTCGTGCAGGGTCGTCCGGCGGTCGCGACGATCAAGGTCACGAACACCGGCAACGTTCCGGCAGGGACGTTCATCGTCAGTTGGACGCCATACACCTTCGCGAAACCGTTGACGCGGACCGTGACCGGCCTCGGGCCGGGCGAAAGCACGACCGTCACGATGGAATACACGTTCCCAACGGCAACGACCGTCACCGGGACCGCGCTGGCCGACTCGACGCACGTCGTCAAAGAGACCGACGAGAACGACAACTCAAAGACGCTGAAAACCGTCGTACAACCACCGCTCCCGAACCTGAGGGTGGCGAGGGTGAGCGACTACCCGGCGCCCGCCGGAAGCGAATCCGAGCAGGAAGTCGAAATCGAAAACGACGGCAACAGCGCCGCCGGCGACTTCGTCGTGACCTGGAAACCGGGGCCGCTGGTCGCCCAGCAGTCTCAGCAGGTCAACGGGCTCGGTGAGGGCGAACGTACGATCGTCTTCTTCACGGAGAATTTCAAAACTGCTGGAACCTATAACGGCACCGTGACGCTCGACAGCACGCACGTGATCAAAGAGGTCAACCCGAACGAACAGACGGCCAGCACGCTGTTCGTGATCCCGGGTGCGACCGTCGATCTGACGATCACGGGCCTGACGATCGAACCCGAAGAGCAGCGTTGCGGCTGCGACTGCAATAACTGCGACAACGTCAAGCCGGCGTACTCGGCCCAGACGATCGTGCAGGCAGTGCCGAACAGGGTCACCGTTGACGTGAAGAACCTCGGCAACAGCCCGTCGCCGAGCTTCGTGACGAGCTGGAACCCGAGCGCTAACAGCATCATCGTGCCCGGCAACCAGACGCTGACGCAGGAGTCCGGTCCGCTCGGCCCGGGCGAAGAACGTGAACTGGAATACCACTTCACGTACCCGAAGCCGGGGAACTTCCGTAGCGTCGCCGAAGTCAACGCCTTCAAAACCTTCAAAGAAACCAACGAATCGAACAACCAGAAGATCCTCAACGTGACGGTGGAACCGGCGCGCATCGACCTCGAGTTCGCCGGTCCGATCACCCCCTCACCGAACCCGCTGCACTACAAGGAAGCCGGCACCGAGACGGTCAAAGTGATCAACTACGGGCCGATCGCCACCGGCTCGTTCGCGGTCCAGCTCGAACCCCAGGAAAAAGGCATCAAGCAGACGAAGACCGTCCCCGGCCTGAACGTCGGCGAAGAAACGACGCTCACCTTCCCCGTCACCTACAGCAAAGCCGGGGCCTACACCGCGACCGCGGTGATCGATCCGTTCGACCAGGTCGTCAAGGCCTTCGAACCCGTTGAAGAGAGCGAAACCATCAACGTCGCACCGGTCGACCTCGGGTTCGTCGGAGGGATCACCGTGAACCCCAACCCGATCTTCTCCAAAGAAGAAGGTACGGAGAGCGTTACGGTCGAGGACTTCGGGCCCGGCGGCACCAACGGACCCTTCTCCGTCCAGCTCCAATCCAAAGAAAAAGGGCTCAAGCAGACCAAGGTTGTCTCCGAAGGCCTGAAGGCAGGCGAACAGATCACGGTCACCTTCCCTGTCGAATACGGGAAAGCCGGGTCCTATACGGCTACAGCCGTGATCGACCCGTTCAACCAGGTCGACAAGACCACCACCCCCGTCGAAGAGTCAGAACCGATCAACGTCGAAGCCACATCGGCGAGCCTGAACGTCAAGTTGAACAACTTTCAGGCGGTCGCGGACCCGGGCGGGTACGAAGAATGGAAACTGATCGAGATCTCCAAATCGAAGGGCTTTTCGTGCACGTTCGTGTTCGAAGACGCCGGCAAAACGATCGTCAACAAGACGTTTGAAAACATCGACTGCGATGAAACCGGTGAACAGTACGAAGAAAACGAAATCGAAAACTATCCCACTGGGCTGCTTCCGGCGAACCTCCACGTGCACGTCACGACCGAAGAAGGCGGGCCCGCCCTTGCGGCCTCGATCGCGCTTACGCTCGACAAGAACATCTTCGGTGACATCACCGACTTCGGGAACGCCGGGTTGACGACGTTCATAACGACGTCGAAAGAATACCTGCACCCGAGCGGGCCGAAGACCGTCGAAGGCAAGGGCTGCGCCGAATCGAACAAAACCGAAGTCAACAAAGGCCACTGCTACAACGCCGAATACGAACTCGAACTGCTCTCGCACGTCGGTATGGCGGCCCTGGCGCCGCAGAAGACGCTCGCGAGCAACGAGAGCTCGGTCAACCAGAGCACTTCTACTCCTGAAATCGAACAGGGCGCTTCTGAAATCGAACAGACCGCTTCTGAAATCGACCAGCTGTGGAGTGAAGCGGGCGCCTATGCGGCCACGCTGAGCGACAAACAAAACCTGCGCGTGCACGTCACCCAAAGCAAGGGCTAGCGTTCCAAAAGCGGAGCGCGCATGTAGCGCCGCCGGGGCCCCGGCGGCGCTACAGCTCTTTTTGGGACCGGCGCTGCTTCACAAACCGAACTGCTGCCTGTAGGCCTCGGGCACCAGTGGCTCGAACTCCCGGTGACGCTCGATGAAGCCTTTGACGAACGGGCAGAAGGGCAGCACTGCGAGACCGCGTGCGCGGGCGTCTTCCAGCGCGAACCGGATCAGGCGATCGGCCAGTCCGCGGCCCTGGAGGTGCTCGTCGACTTCGGTGTGGATGAACGCGATCAGGCCCGGGCGGGTCCGGTACGCGGTGAAGCCGGCGAGCGCGCCGTCGACCGACAGCTCGTAGCGTTCACGCTCAGGCGCGTCAGCTACCCGAATCTCCTCCGCCGCGGCCATGCCCGAAACACTAGGAGATACGGTGCGCGAGCTGGGTGCGCGACCTCACGTCGAGCTTGCGGAATGCCTTGCGCAGGTGGTACTCGACGGTGCTCTGCGTGATGAAGAGCTGCCCGGCGATCTCGCGGTTCGTGGCCCCCTGCGCGGCCAGGCGCGCGACCTGGTCCTCCTGCGCAGTGAGCTGGTCGAGCGTATCCACGGTCCGTTTGCGCGCGCGCTCGCCGGTTGCCAGGAGCTCCCGCTCGGCGCGGGCGGCGAACGCCTCGGCGCCCATGCTCCTGAACAGATCAAGGGCGGTGCGCAGATGCCCGCGGGCGTCGAGCCGGCGGCGTTCGCGTCGCAGCCACTCCCCGTAAAGGAGGTGCGTCCGCGCGAGCTCGAGTCGCACGCGGGTGCGGGCCAGATGGGCGATCGACTCGCGGTACAGACGCTCGGCGGTCTCGTCCTGGCTCAACAACGCACGTACGCGCGCTTCGATTCCGAGCGCCCACTCGGAGGAGATCACGCGGGTGCGCTCGGAGAGCCAATTCAGGGAGGACTCGAGCAGCTCCCGGTCGGCCGTCCGTGATGCCGCTTCGGCCAGCTCGCCCACCAGCAACGATCCGTATCCGATCGGATCGGGCTGGAATGCCTCCCAGGCGGCGTCGCGTGCGGCGTCGTGACGACCGAGGCCGTTGTAGAGCACGGATCTCGCGTAGTTGTTGGACGTCCATCGCCGCGCGGCCGCCTCCTCCGAGGTGGCTTGGATCAGCTCGGAGGCTTGCGACTCCTGGCCGCGCCAGGCAGCGAGGATCATGGGGGCGTTCACCGGCGCGGGATTTCCGGTCGCCTCAGCGATCGAGCTGGTTTCGTCGATTGCCAGCGCGGCAGCCGTCAAGTCGCCGGCGAGCATATGGCTTCTAGCCAGGAAGCTGAGCGCGAACTGCAGGTGCACGAGTGCGCCGGCGTCGCGAGCGACCTGCACCTGGCGAGCAGCGAGGCGGTATGAGGCATTGTCGTCCCACATCTCGAGCGCGACGATGTTGGCGTTTCTACTGCTGGAGAGCGACGGTCGCCGACCGCCATCCTCGTTGGAGGCGTCCATCGCGAGCAACAGCTCGAGTGATCGGGCGAGCGTCGGCGCCGCGGCCGCGTATCCCTCGGTCAAGCGGATCGCGAACGCGTCGAGCAGCACGTCAACCGTCCGCGGCGGGGCGGTGCCGGTTGGCGCCGCCCGCGCGGCCTGCGCGACCGCCGGTGCGCCGCCGTCGAGTTCAACGTCGCTGGACATGGCGCCCGCGAGCGCCTCGAGGTAGATCTCGCGCGCCAGCTCAGGGTCGACTGGCTCGAGGCGTCTCGCCGCGTCCAGGAACAGGCGGCCGGCTTCGCCCCCGCGCCGCTGCTCCAACGCGATCTGCCCTCGCAGCACCTCGACACGTGCACGCCCGAGCTCGTCGAGCAACCCAGCCTCGACGCCTGCCAAAAGCCCGAGCGCAGCCTCCGGAGCGCCGGCATCGCGGTGGGCTGCGGCGGCGGCGAGCAGGCGTTGGGCACGCTGTGCCGGCTGCGGTGTGAGCGCCGCTGCGCGCTCGAGGAAGGCAGCGACGGCCGCCAATCCGCCGCGCGCATGCGCGCGTCCGGCGGACCGCTCGAGCTCCTGGGCGAGATCCTCATCGGGCATCGATGCCGCCTGCGCGCGGTGCCAAGTGCGGCGATCGGGATCGATCTCGGGATCGGTCGCCTGCGCCAGGGCTCGGTGGGCAGCGCGGCGCTCCGTATGCCTGGCTGCCTGATAGACAGCCGAGCGAGCGAGTGGATGACGGAATACGACTCGGACACCAAGCTCCAAGAGGTCTTCCGCTTCGATGCTCTGCGCGATCGGCTCGGGGATGCCGAGCTCCCGGGCTGCCCGCCATACGACCGCTGGGTCGCCCGTCGGATCAGCCGCCGCAATCAGCAACAGGCGGCGGGCATCGCCCGGAAGGCAAGCCAGGCGCCGCGTAAAGCTCTCCTCGATGCTCGCGGACAAGGGCACAGCCGCAGGCAGCCCGAACCCGCCTGCCAGCTGTATCGGCGTCAGCCCGCGCGGCAGCTCCAACAGGGCGAGCGGGTTGCCGTGCGTTTCAAGAACGATCCGATCGAGCACGTGCTCATCCAGGCGGGCCGGCAAGACGAATTCCAACAGCGTCCGCGCGTCGCGGTGCCCCAGGGGTGCGATGCGAAGCTCCGGCAGCCCTGCGAGCCCGTCGCCCAGCTCGCGGGCCGTGAACACGAGCGCGATCTTCTCCCCAAGCAGGCGGCGCGCCACGAACGCGAGCGCGCGCGCTGATGCACGATCGAGCCACTGCGAGTCATCGACGACGCACAGCAACGGCCGCCGCTCCGAAGCCTCAGACAACAGGCCGAGTGTCGCCAGTCCGACGAGGAACGGGTTCGGAGCCTGTCCGGCTGTCAGCCCGAAGGCGACGCTGAGCGCATCGCGCTGGGGATCTGGCAGACGTTCTGACAGGTCGAGGATCGGCGAGCACAGCTGTTGGAGCGCCGCAAATGGGAGCTCCATCTCGCCCTCGACGCCGACGGTCCGCAGGACCCTCAGCTGCCGTCCCTCCTCGGCCATCCAATCGAGCAGTGCAGTCTTCCCGACGCCCGGCTCGCCATGCACGACCAAGACGCCGCCGTGGCCGGCGCGCAGACCTGCGAGGAGGCGGCCGAGCACCTCGCGCTCGCGTTGACGACCGAGCAATTGGGCTCCCGGCGGCATCGTGAACGTCCCAACGTGTGACGGCGAGCCCATCTACGACGACAGCATGACTGAAGACGACACTCGGGTCGCGGACTAAGGAATTCAAGGATTCGATCGCCGGCTGCTCGCTTCACGATCGTCTGTGCATGCGGACGCCGGATACGACAACGGAGGCGCACGCCAACACCCGCCCGAGCAGCGCCGAGGACCTACCGGACTACGCGCCGATCCCCCGGCCGGCGCTCGGTCCGGCCCTGGGCGAGCAGGGCTACTTCGTCGGGCGGGTCGAGCAGAATCTCTACTGGGTCACCGACGGCACCTACCAGTCAGCCTTTCTGACAACAAAGGACGGCGTCGTCCTGCTCGACGCGCCGCCCACCATCGGCCACAACATCCAGCGTGCGGTGGACGAGGTCGCCGCCGCCAACGGCGTCAGCAACACGGTCACCCACCTCGTCTACTCCCATCACCACGCCGACCACGCCGGCGCGTCGTCGATGTTCGCCAAAGGCGTCGTGCGGATCGGGCACGAGGAGACCCGCAGGCTCCTGTTGCGCGACGACGACCCCGCGAGACCCGCACCCGAGGAGACCTTCCAGGACCGGCGGACGCTCGAGATCGGAGGCGAGCGCATCGAGCTGGCCTGGCACGGCACGAACCATTCGCCGGACAACATCTTCATTCACCTACCGGACCACGACGCGCTGATGCTCGTCGACATCGTCAACCCGGGCTGGGTGCCGGTGTACCAGAGCAACCTCACCGAGGACATTCCCGGCTACCTCGCGGCTCCCGCCACGGCTCTCACGTACCCGTGGAGGCACTTCATCGGCGGACACATGGGCCGGCTCGGCACGCGTGAGGACATCGCGGTGCACGAGCGCTACATGGCGGACATCGCCGAGCACTCGAGGAAAGCACTCGACGCCGTCGATCCCAGCCCGTACCTCGTCAAGTACGGCGAGAACACCTGGGCCGCGGTAAGGGGCTACCTGGATGCGATCACGGCCGCCGCCGCGGAACCGGTGATCGAGAAGTACACCGGCGTGCTCGCAGCCGCCGACGTGTTCACGGCCAGCACGACGTTTCACGTCATGCAGTCGCTGCGTCTCGACTTGGGCTACGGCTCACTGGTTCACCCATGAGCGTCGTGATCGCGGCGCGGATGTCAACGCGGCCTCAGGCCGCACAAGGGAGGTAACGATGAACAGAGATCTAGGTGTCTGGACCCACGAGGATTGCGCGCTCGTCCTGATCGACTACCAGAAGGAGATGTTCGAGGTCATTCGTTCCGAAACAGACGCAGACCTGGTGGAGCTGAACGTGCGGCTGTTGGCGAAGACCGCGAAGGCGCTTGACATGCCAATCGTGCTGTCAACCGTGGGTGTCGAATTCGGCCTCAACGGGCCGACGCTCCCTGCGATCCTGTCCGAGTTGGACGGCATCGAGCCGATCGACCGGTCGTCGATGAACGCTTTCGAGGACGACGCGTTCCGTGAGGCTGTGAAGGCGACCGGGCGCAGGCGCTTGATCATCGGCGGGCTTCACACCGAGATCTGTCTCACGTTCGCGTCGGTCCAGGCGCTGAAGGACGGTTACGAGGTGATGTTCGTCACCGACGCCGTCGGTGGCCGCTCGCAGGTGGCGCACCGCACCGGCATCGAGAGGCTGTCGCACGCCGGCGCAGTCCCGAGTACGGCGCTCTCCGTCAACACGGAGCTCTTCCGCGACTGGGCCACGCCTGCCGCGGCGGCCGCGCTCGAGGTCATCCACTGGTATTTCAGGGAGGTTCCAAAGCTCACCGCCGCTGTCGGTGTGGCCGACAAGGAGAAGCAGGCCGCGGCAGCTGCCCTGCAGGGAGCATCGTGATGTCGTCCGGTGCCCCGATCCGCGATCAGCTCGGCGACCATCTCATCACCCCGCAGAACGCGGCGTTTGTGTTGATCGACTACCAGCCCTCGCAGTTCGCGACGGTCCGCTCGATCGACACCGGCCTGCTCTTGAAGAACGTCGTCTCGGCCGTCAAGACGGCCCAGGCGTTTGGGTTGCCGATAGTCCATTCGACGGTGAACGTCGCATCCGGCCAGCAGCAGCCGACCGTCCCGGAGCTGGCCGCGCTGCTCGAGGAGCACCCGCCGATCGACCGCACGAGCGTCAACTCGTGGGAGGACATCGACTTCGTGGCGGCCGTGCGGGCCACCGGCAGGCGCAAGCTGATCTTCTGCGCGCTGTGGACGGAGGTGTGCATGGCGTTCGCGGCGCTCGACGCGCTCAGGGAGGGCTATGAGGTCTACCCCGTGATCGATGCGATCGGCGGCACGTCGGTGGAGGCTCACCGCGCCGGTATCGAGCGTGTCGAGCAGGCCGGCGGCGTGCCGATCGGCTGGGTCTCGCTCGCGTGCGAGCTGCAGCGCGACTGGGGCCGCCTGGAGACGGTCCCACAGGTCGTCGAGATCGTGCTGACGGACAGGCTGCTGAAGGAATGACCCCGAAGTCCGAGACACACAGACACGGTTGCGGCCCCCGGCAGGAGATTTCAGCAGTGGATTGACATCGGCAACCGAGCCTGGAGTGCTGCCAACAAACCCAACCGACGGGAGATCCTCCGTGAGCACCGAACAGCAAGAGACCCTCGACGCGATCCTTCGGCAATCAGCGTTTCCCGCCGACAGCGACGTCAACGAGCAGCGGCGACTGCTCCGAGAGTTGCTATCGGCGCAGCCGCTGCCCGCCGAGGTGACGGTGACCGCAGCCGAACTGGGCGGCGTCCCAACCGCCGAGATCACAGTCGACGGAATCGAGCCTCGCCACGTCGTTCTTTACTTCCACGGCGGCGTGTACGTGATGGGGGACGCGGCCCTCGCCGCCGACCTGGCCTCGCAGGTCGGCCGGCGGACGCAAGCCAAGGTCATCTCCGTCGACTACCGGCTCGCCCCCGAGCACCCGTATCCGGCGGCGGTTGACGACGCTCTTGCGGCCTATGAAGCCCTTCTGCACAACGGCATCGCCCCTTCAGACATCGCCTTCGTGGGAGAGTCCGCCGGCGGCGGCCTGGCGATCGCGACTCTGATCAACGCGCGCGATCACGGGCTGCCCCTGCCAGCCGCTGCCTTCGCGATGTCACCGTATGCCGATCTGACGCTGGCCGGAACGACCATGGAGAGCAGGCGTGCGGTCGATCCCCTGCTCAGCCGGGAGAACCTCCAAGCCCGAGTCCGCGACTATACGTCGGGACAAGACGCCGCGCTTGGCCTAATCAGCCCCGTGTTTGCTGACCTCTCTGGCCTGCCGCCCCTGATCATCCAGGCCGGAAGTCACGAGGTTCTCCTCGACGACGCCGTCCGCCTTACGCGGCAAGCCGCCGCCGCCGACGTCGAGGTCACGCTCGAAATCACCCCTCGGGTGCCCCACGTCTTCCAGGCCTACCACCCGATCCTTGACGAAGCGCCCGCGGCGCTGGACAGAGCCGGACAGTTTCTGTCGGCGCATCTCGACGGTGCAGAACGCATCGCCTGAGAGCGAAAGGTGGAACGTAAGCCGTCCTTATACCCCAGAGGTCGCGGGTTCGAACCAACACCGCGGCGGAATCGAGCGATTCGATGAGCGAGAAGCAAGGTGTGCAGCGGAGTGCGGTTGTGTTCGGAGCGCGCAATTTGGGTCGCGCGGTCATCGAGCTGCTGGTGAGCGACGGCTGGGCGGTGGCGGGAGTGGCGCGGTCGCGGAGCACCCTGGACGGCGTCAGCGCGTCCGGCGCGCTCGCGCTGAAGGCGGACGTGACGGACCCCGCGAGCGTGTACGGCGCGCTGGAGCAGGCGGCCGCTGCTCACGGTGGAGTCGAGCTCGTGCTGAACGCGGCCGCTGCATACGGCGGTGAGCGCACAGGCCCCTTCGGCGGCGGACCGATTGCCGATGCCGACCTCGCCGGTTTTGACTCGTGGGCGGCCGCGCCTGCCGTCGCGGCCTTTTCGTTCCTGTCCGCCAGCGGACGATTTGCGATCGCGCAGGGCCGGGCAGCGACTCTGGTGCAGGTTACCGGCGGCTCGGCACGGCGCGCGATGCCGGGCCGCGGTCTGTGGGCGGCAGGATCGTTCGGAGTGCGAGCGATCACCAACGCGGCCGCGCTGGAGCTGCGCCCCGACGGCATCCAGGTCACGCTGCTAATTGTCGACGCAGGCATCCAGCCGCTCGATGGTTCGACCCGAGCCGGTGTCTCGCCGGAGGCGCTGGCCGACCCGCGCAGGATCGCCGATGCCGTCCTCTTCCTCGCTAACCAGGACGCGCGCTCCGCGACGCACGAGCTCCAGCTCACGCCGCTTGCCGAGAACTGGATGCCGTGAACTCCAGAGGCGACACGTTTGTCGAGGTCGACGGTACCTGGCTGATCGTCGAGCGCAACCTCTACGTCGACTGGATCGAGACCCGCACATCGCATCCCCAGCGGTACCGCCGCACCGCCGGAGCGTAAGCTCGCGTAAATGTCGCTGGGCTCCTCTGGGCCTCGACGTTCAGGATCCGTCGAGTCCTACCTACGTCAAACGCGCGCCGGCGCTGCGCTGGCGCTGCTCGCCCTCGCGGCTGCGGTAGCGTCCGAACAGTTCGCTGAGCACCTTTGGGTGCGCCACCCGCTCTTTGCCGGACTTGTATCGAGCGCGATCGTCGTGATGCTGTCGGTGGCGATCGTGAACGAGGCGCTTGAGATCCGCGGGCGCCGACGCTGGAGTGTCCTCGCGCAGTATGTGATGCTCGAGCTGGTCCGCGATGCGCGCATGGTGTGGACGGGGCTGGTGGAGCTCACTGGCCTGACGCCGGCCGAAGCGAACTCTTCAGCGGCGCTCGACGCGGCGACCCTCGTGGTGCGCGACACGCCGCGCCTGACCCAGGCCGTTCATGGCGTGCTCGCCGACGATGGTCGCCGCCGAGCTCTGCGAGACCGCGTCTCGAGTGTGGCGGTTCACAACGATGAGGTGCTGGGGAGATGGGCCGCAGTGATGCTCAGCGCCGAAGCCTACGCAGAGGTGATCGACCGTCACGTAGAGCTCGCTGGAAACCTTGCCTGGCTGGAGAGCCTGCTCGATCAGTCCGAGCCGAGCGACGGTGACGACCTGCGCTGGCGCAGGGCTCGAAGCAGCCCCGCCGTCCAGATCACGGGCGACATGGACGACGATCGCCTCGCGCAGAGGATCGTCGCGATCGCCCAGCTGGCCGAGGGGCTGGACAGGGGAACACTGGAGCTCGCCGTGAAGATCGTGCCGGTTGCGTGGTGGGAAGCACGTCTCGGTACGGCCGCGAGCGTGGACGATGACGTCCCCGAAGCGGACGGTCGCGGGCAGCTCACTCGCGCCCAGGGCCCCGTGTAGTCAGCGGCGTCGGCCGGCAGGCTGCCGTGAGGCTGGCGCCGGGTTTACTTCCAGGCGCATAGTCAGGCGCTGCGGAGCAGGTCTGCGACTACTTCGGCAGGCCGCTGGTGGCGCCGTGCGGCGAGCTGTTGTAGCCGCTCGGCGTCCTCATCCTCGACGCCGACGACGATCGTGAGCTTGGCGTTCGGGTTGCCTACATGTGCGTCGACGTATCGTGGATCGACGGCTGTCAGGTCAGCATCGAAATCGCCAGGCTGGGGATCGGGGTCTGTCCAAGGATCATTAGTCATAGTCAGCTCCTAAGCAGTTTACGCTCGCGGGGCGAGGAATCCCAGCCCGTGATCGCTCGCACCCCATGATGTTGGGCGCATCGCGCTGAATTTGGCAGCAGCGCCGTGATACTCTGAAAACCGCGGTATTTGCAGGCCTTTTGCGATGCCGGAGGAGGGACTCGAACCCCCGACACGCGGATTATGATTCCGCTGCTCTAACCAGCTGAGCTACTCCGGCCCGGATGACGCAGGAGTCTAGCCACAGGGCGTGCGCCGATCCTTGACGTTAGCCTCGTGGCGCGATGACCCCGCCGATCCTGCTCGCGGTGCCGAACGTGTCCGAGGGGCGGGACGCCGCGACGATTGCGGCGATCGCCGGCGCCTTCGCGGAGGATGCCGCGGGCGGCGTGCGCGTGCTCGACATCCACTCCGACGCCGACCATCACCGCTCGGTGTTCACGCTCGCCGGGCGTCCCGACGTGCTGGTGGACGCGTTGCTGCGAGGCGCCCGCGTCACGCTCGAGCGGATCGACGTCGTCAGCCGCGCCGGGCGCGGGGCCGCGCACGCTGGTCAGCATCCGCACGTGGGCGCGCTCGACGTCGCTCCGATCGTCTACCTGCGCCCGGGTGACAGGGGCGCCGCGTGCGCCGCCGCGCTGGTCCTCGGCGACCGCCTCGGCGAGGAACTGGAGCTGCCCGTCTTCCTCTACGGGGAGCTGTCGGGCGCCGACCGCTCGTCTGCGCGGACCCGCTCGCAGTTGCGTCGCGGCGGCGTGGCCGGGCTGGCCGCGCGGCTCGCCGCGGGCGAGGACGGCCTCACGCCCGATTTCGGCCCGGCGCGCATGCATCCGCATGGCGGCGCGACGCTGGTCGCCGCGAGGCCGCCGCTGGTCGCCTTCAATCTCCAGCTCGCCCCGCCCGCCACGGTGATCGAGGCGCGCGCGATCGCCGAGCAGATCCGTGAGGGGGGTGAGAGCGGGCTGCCGGGTGTGCGCGCGCTCGGACTGACGCTGAGCGACGACGTGGCGCAGGTCTCGATGAACATCGAGCGGCCGCTCGAGTTGCCGCTGGCGCGTGTCGTCGACGCCGTTCGTGCCCACGCCGAGATCGCCAGCGCCGAGCTCGTCGGGCTCGCCCCCGCCGCCGCGCTCGACGGTTTCCCCGCAGACGTGCCGATGCCGGGCTTCGATCCCCAGCGCCACTTGATCGAGAACGCACTAGGCTGCTGAGTCGTGGCGCAGACCAGGCGTAAACGTCAGACCAAGCACCGCGGCAACGCCGCCGGAGTGGTGGAGTCGCGCGGCCGCACGGGGCGCAAGCCGACGCCGGGCGAGAAGACCGGCGACCCGCGCACGCTGGCCCGTGAAAAAGAGAAGCTGCTGGACAAGCGCGACCAGCCGCCAACGTGGCGCGGGGCGTTCGTCAAGGCGATGTTCGCCGCGATCGTGCTGCTGCTCGTCGTCATCCTCGTGCTGCACCAGTCAAACCAGGCGATCGGGCTGTTCCCGGTCGTGCTCGCCGGCTACACCGTGATCAGCTACTACACCGACAAGTGGGTGTACGACCGCCGTCAGCGCAAAAAGGCCAAGCAGGGCGGTGGCGGAAGGAAGGTGTCGTGATGGGCACGCCGGACGTGCGGGGGTTCACGGTAGGGCCCGTGCAGGAGAACTGTTACATCGTGCGCGCCGACCCCGACGCGACGCACGCGCTGATCATCGACCCGGGTGATGAGCCGGAGCGCCTGCTCGCGGCGATCGACGAGCTCGGGGTGCAGATCGACGCGATCCTGATCACCCACTGCCACTTCGATCACATCGGTGCTGTCGCGCCCGTCGCGCGCGCGACCGGCGCGCCCGTCTACTGCCCGCAGATCGAGCGGCCTCTCCTTGCAGACGTGATGAGCTTCGTGCCTCCCGGTTTCGGCCCGTTCGAGAACCACGAGGCCGAGCACACGCTCGCCGGCGGCGAGCACCTGAGCCTCGCCGGGCTCGAGCTCGACGTGATCTTCACCCCCGGTCACAGCCCCGGCCACGTCACCTACTCAACGCCCGGAGCGCTGCTCTCGGGAGACGTCCTCTTCCAGGGCTCAGTCGGCCGCGTCGACCTGCCCGGCGGCGACTGGGCCACGCTCGAGCGCTCGATCGAGGGCCTGCTGCGAGCGCATCCCCCTGAGACCGTCGTCTATCCCGGACACATGGGCGTCACCACGCTCGGGCGCGAGCGCGACAGCAACCCGTTCCTCAGCGAGATCCGCGAGCGCGTGCCGGGCGCCACCACCGCTGACACGCCGGCAGCCTGAAGTTGGCAGCAGCGAAGATCAAAGCGCCACGCGGCACCTTCGACGTGCTTGGCAAGGAGGCGTCGCGCCGCAGCGCCCTCGAGGCGCGTGCCCGCTCGATCCTCGAGAGCGCCGGCTACGAACGCATCGAGACGCCCGTGTTCGAGGCTACCGAGCTGTTCGCGCGCGGCGTCGGCGAGTCGACCGACATCGTGCGCAAGGAGATGTTCACGTTCGAGGACCAGGCGGGACGCTCGCTGACCCTACGTCCCGAGGGCACCGCTCCCGTGTGCCGCGCCTACCTCGAGCACGGCATGCACAAGCGCCGCCAGCCGGTGAAGCTCTGGTACCTGTCGTGCTTCTTCCGCCACGAGCGCGCGCAGGCCGGCCGCTACCGCGAGTTCTGGCAGGTCGGCGCCGAGGCGATCGGATCCGATGACCCGGGCGTCGACGCCGAGTCGATCTCGCTGCTCGCGGCGCTGCTCGACGATCTCGACGTGCGCGAGCTGCGCCTGCGCCTCTCGAGCCTCGGCAGCCTGCAGAGCAGGCTCGAGTATCGCGAGCGGCTGCAGAGCTACCTGCGCGAGAACGCGAGCAGCCTCTCCGAGGACGTGCGCGCGCGGATCGAGCTGAACCCGCTGCGCGCGTTCGACTCCGACCACCCCGGCACCCAGCAGGTGATGCAGAGCGCGCCGCTGCTGCGCGAGCACCTCAGCGCAGATGACGCCGAGCACTTCGCGCAGGTCTGCCAGCTGCTCGACGTCGCCGGTGTCGCCTACGAGCTCGACCCCACGCTCGTGCGCGGTCTTGACTACTACACGCGAACCGTGTTCGAGTTCACCTCCGACGCGCTCGGCGCGCAGAGCGGAGTCGGAGGCGGCGGACGCTACGACGGCCTCGTCGCGCAGCTCGGCGGCCCACCGACGCCGGGCATGGGCTGGGCGGCCGGGATCGAGCGGATCATGCTGGCCAGCGACGATGGCCCTGCCGCAGTCGATGACCCCGCGGCCGCGCCGGCGCCAGAGCTGTTCATCGCGCTCGACGGCCCGCGCGCGGACACACGGGCGGCCGCCTTTGGCCTGCTCAGCGAAGCGCGCGCTGCCGGGCTCGCAGCGCAGATGGACCTCGGCGCCCGCTCACTCAAGGGTCAGCTCAGCCACGCCGATGCGCTCGGCGCGCGCTTCGTGGCGATCGTCGCCGATGACCAAACGACGCTCAAGGACATGCAGGCGGGGGAGCAGCAGCCGCTCGCCACGGGCGCGGTCGTGCACGCGGTGCTGCGCAACCATCACGCGCTCTGAGGGCCGGCCGCCAGTTCGCGTGGGCCGTATCGGCACGCTCCTGCCGACGCTCAAGTCAGCTCCGGCTCAAGGGACAGAGCGTCCAAGGCCGCATGTGCCGTTCAACTTCTCAGCCACAAATGCCGAAACTGGGTGAGATGGCGCAGCTCTCCCGTCCATTTCAGATCGCGCTGGTAAGCGTGTGCCTGTTCGCTGCCCTGTGGTTCTTCGCCCTGCAGGGACGTTCGAAGAGCACCGGCGGGTCTGGTTCAGCACCCGCCGTGACTGCCAGCACGCCGCCCGTCACCAAGGCGACAAGCACCGGAGCCACGCACACCGCCGCCACAGCCGCGGTGGTCGCACGGGCAAAGGCTGAAGCCAAGACCGGCCACATCTACCACGGCCCCGTCCCCGGCCTGGAAGGTCTCACACGCGACATCGCGAGGGCTCACGGAGCCGTTGCGGCGATCGGAGCCAGTCCCTCCAGCCCGACGCGCACGCAAACCAAGACGCCCGCCAAGGCCGTCACCACGACGCCCACGAAGACCGCGACCGCTCACAAGACCGCGAGCGCGTCCGCCGCCGCCAGCCTCAGCGGCCAGCACGCCGTCGAAGCTGACCTCGCCAAAGGCGACGTGGTCGTGTTGCTGTTCTGGAATCCGAGCGGCACCGATGACGTATCCGTGCACCGCGCGGTGCAGGCGGTCAAGAGCGCCAACCATGTGGCCGTCCAAGAAGCCGCGGCGAGCCAGGTCGCCTCATACGGGTCGATCACGAGGGGTGTGCAGGTCGACACCACGCCGACGCTGCTCGTCGTCAACAAGCAGGGACACGCGATCGTGCTCACCGGCGTTCAGGACGCCTTCTCGATCAAACAGGCGATCGACGAAGCGCGCAGCACGAAGCTCACCTAGCCCTACACTCGCTCGCGTGGATGCAACCGCCGAGCAGCTGATCGATCATCTCGAAAATCCTCTCGGGCGCGGTCACGTGCCCGATGACGCCGTCACAGGCGCAGCAGGCGGCGCGGCGTGCGGCGATCTGATCCGCGTCTCGATCGCGCTCGACCCGCGGAGCCCCGACGGCCGCATCCGTGACGCCGGCTTCGACGCGAGCGGCTGTGGCGCCACCGTGGCCGCCGGCAGCGCCACCGTCAGCCTCGTGCGTGGCGCCACGCTGCTCGACGCCGCGCGCGTCGGCGCCGGGAGCATCTCGGAGGAGCTCGGGGGGCTGAGCGCCACCAAGCGCCACGCCGCGGACCTCGCCGCGGACGCGCTGCACCGCGCGCTCGGCGGCGCGGCGCGGTCGCACGCGGCCTTGCGCATGACCGACGGGCGCACGCTCGTCGCGATGAGCGGCGGCGTCGACAGCGCGGTCGCGGCTCTGCTGGTCAGCGAGGCCGGCGAGGAAGCCGTCGCCGTGACGCTCGAGCTGTGGTCGGACGCCGAGAACGACGGCGAGCTCAGCTGCTGCTCGGCACAGGCCGTCCGCGGCGCGCGCGAGCTCGCCCACGAGCTCGGCATGCCGCACCTCTCGATCGACCTGCGCGCCGAGTTCAGAGCCGGCGTCGTCGACGCCTGGCTCGCCGACCACGCCAGCGGTCTGACCCCGAACCCGTGCGTGCGCTGCAACGGCGCGGTCCGCCTCGACGCGATGCTCGAGCTCGCCGACCGGCTCGGAGCAACGGCACTTGCAACCGGGCACTACGCGCGGGTGCTCGACGTCGCACCGACCGGGGAGTCCTCCGCTCCTCTGCTGAGGGTCGCCGTCGACGAGCGCAAGGATCAGAGCTACGTCCTCTCGGCACTCGCCCCCAGCTCGCTCGCACGGCTGCGCTTTCCGCTCGGCGCCCTGCGCAAGCAGCAGGCGCGCGAGCTCGCCGAGCGCGCCGGGCTGGCGGTCGCGCGCAAACGCGACTCGCAGGACCTCTGCTTCCTCGCCGGCACACGCCACGCCGACTTCCTCGAGCGCCACGGCGGTCTGGGCAGGCACAGCGGCCCGATCGTGGATCTGGAAGGAGGCGTTCTCGGCGCGCACGCCGGCGCGCACGCCTACACGGTCGGCCAGCGCCACGGCCTCGGACTCTCCGCGCCCGAGCCGCTGTACGTGCTCGCCACCGACGCGCACTCCAACACGGTCACCGTCGGACCGCGCCAGGCGCTCCTCACCTGCGAGCTGCGCGTACGCGATGTCACGCTGCATCGCCCGGGGGTCGCCGTGGACGGCGTGCGCGTGCGCGCACACGGGCGCACCTTCGCCTGCCGCCTCGCCGGAGAGCTCGATGCCGGGGCACACGCGCTCGTCGCTGTCGAGCTCGAGCAGGCGCTCGAGCGCACCGCTCCAGGCCAGATCGCGTGCATGTATGCGGGCGAGCTGATCGTCGGTCACGGCACCATCACGGCATAAGCCCCCGGGCGGGCCGAGCCATTCCCGTGTAACCGCTTAGGGTGCGATGTCCGGGCCACGCGCTCGCTCGCCCTTAATATCTAAAAGACATGACCTCAGACGAGATCCGCGAGCGCTACCTGAGCTTCTTCGAGGAGCGCGGCCACATGCGCGTTCCATCGGCTTCGCTCGTGCCGTCGGCACACGACGCCTCCGCACTGCTGACGGTCGCCGGCATGCATCCGCTGAAGCCCTACTTCCTCGGCCAGGAGAAGCCGCCTGCGCCACGGCTGACGAGCTGCCAGAAGGTGTTTCGAACGGTCGACATCGACAACGTCGGCAATACCGCCAGACACCTGACGTTCTTCGAGATGCTCGGCAACTTCTCGTTCGGCGACTACTTCAAGCGCGAGGCGATCGGCTTTGCCTGGGAACTGTCCACGGGGGTCTTCGGCTTCCGCGAGCAGGACATCTGGGTGACCGTGTTCGAGGGTGACGAGGGCCTCGGGCTCGGCCCCGACGAGGAGGCGATCGAGCTGTGGCGCGCACTCGGCGTTCCCTCGGAGCGGATCGTTCTGTGCCCGCGCTCTGAGAACTTCTGGCAGGCCGGCCCGACCGGCCCGTGCGGCCCGTGCTCCGAGCTGTACCTGGACCGCGGCGTCGAGCACGGCGCGCCCGAAGACCTGCCCGGCGGAGAGAACGAGCGCTTCCTCGAGTACTGGAACCTGGTGTTCATGCAGTACGACCAGGAGCCCGCCCCCGACGAGCCGGGCACCGTGCTGAAGCCGCTGCCGGCCAAGAACATCGACACCGGTCTCGGGCTCAACCGCATGGCCGCGATCCTGCAGGGCAAGCAGTCGGTGTTCGACACCGACCAGTTCCAGCCGCTGATCGCGCTCGGCGAGGAGCTCTCCGGCAGACGCTACGGCGAGGACTTCGACAGCGACCGCGCGTTGCGGATCCTCGCCGATCACTCGCGCGCGATGACGTTCCTCACAGCTGACGGCGTCGTGCCCTCCAACGAGGACCGAGGCTACGTGCTGCGCCGCGTCATGCGCCGCGCGATCCAGCAGGGCCTCGCGCTGGATCTGGCGCCGGGGTTCCTCACGCGCTACTCCGACAGCGTGCGCGAGGTGATGGGACGCGCCTACCCCGAACTGATCGAACAGGCCGAGGTCACCGACATGTGGCTCGCCGCCGAGGAGGAGAGCTTCGGCCGGACGCTCGCGCAGGGCATGGAGCTGCTGCGCGGCCACATCGCCGCGGCCAGCGAAGCGGGCAGCTCCACGGTTTCGGCCGCGGACGTCTTCACCCTGCACGACACCCACGGTTTCCCCTACGAGATGACGAGCGAGCTGCTCGCCGAGCAGGGCCTGTCGATCGAGGGCGACTTCGAGGAGCTGATGGAGCAGCAACGCGCGCGCGGCCGCGGCGGCGTGGCGAGAGCCAGCGGCGGCGGCGTGGCCGGTGCGGTGGGCATCGGCTCGCTCGACGGCGGTCCGCCGACGCGCTTCACCGGCTACGAGACGGAGGAGCAGCGCACGACCGTGGTCGCCGTGCGCCCCGTCGACGATAAGCCCGACGCGAGCGCCGAAAACGGCGCGCCGGGATCGCGCGTGCTGGTCAAGCTGGCCGAGTCCCCCTTCTACCTCGCCGGCGGCGGGCAGATCTCAGACATCGGCACGATCGAGTGCGAGGACGGTGACTGCCGCGCACGCGTCGCCAACGTCGTTGCGATCGGCGAGGATCGCGTCGCAGAGGTGATCGTCGAGCGCGGCACGCTCGAGGTCGGCGAGCAGGTGCTGGCGCGTGTCGATCACCTCACGCGGCACAAGACCGAGGCGAACCACACCGCCACCCACCTGTTGCAGGCGGCGCTGCGTGAGCGTGTCGGAAGTCACGTGCGCCAGGCCGGCTCCTACGTCGGACCCGACAAGCTGCGCTTCGACTTCAGCCACGGGCAGGCACTGAGCGCCGAGGAGCTGCGCGACGTCGAGGACCGCGTCAACGAGTGGATCGCGCGCAACGACCCGGTGCACGCGATCACGACCACGCTCGACGAGGCCAAACGCCTCGGCGCGATGGCGCTGTTCGGCGAGAAGTACGGCGATGTCGTGCGCATGGTCGAGGTCGGAGAGGGGGAGTACTCGCGCGAGCTGTGCGGCGGCACGCATGTCCGGAGCACAGCCGAGATCGGCGCGTTCCGCATCCTGCACGAGACCTCCAGTGCCGCCAACGTCCGGCGGATCGAGGCCGTGACGGGGCCTGTCGCCGTCGAGCTGCTGCGCGAGCACGACCGGCTGCTCGGAGACGTCGCCACGCAGCTGCGCACGCGGCCCCAGGACGCACCCGACGCCGTCAGGAAGCTGGCTGAGGAGCGCAGGCGGCTGGAGAAGCAGCTGAAGGCGGGTGCCACCAACGGCGCGGCCAACGCGCACGTCGACCTCGACGCGCTCGTTGCCGGCGCCGTCAAGAGCGGCGATGCCACCGTCCTGGCCACCACGATCGACGCGCCCGACGCCAAGACGCTGCTCGAGATCCTCGACCGGCTCAAGGGACGCCTGCCGGACGCCGCGATCCTGCTCGGCACGGCTGCCGACGGGCGTGTGCACCTGGTTGTAAGCGTCGCCCCGGAGCTCGTCGCGCGTGGCGTCAGAGCCGGCGAGATCGTCAAGCGCGCCGCCGCCGTCGTCGGCGGCGGGGGAGGAGGACGCGACACGATGGCCCAGGCGGGCGGCCGCGACCCAGAGCGGCTCGGGGAGGCGATCGACGCCGGGCGCGCCGCGATCGAGGCGGCGCTCGCGGCGTGATCCGCGCGCCCGGCAGACCCGTGCGACGTGTGCCGCACCCGGGCTCGCGCAGAGGCTGAGCCGCACATGCGTGTCCTCGCGCTCGACTACGGCAGCGCTCGCTGCGGCTGTGCGCTCAGCGATCCGACCGGCACGATCGTCACGCCGGTAGAGGTGGTGCTGCGGCCCGCCACCAAGCGAGGCTTTGCGCGCTTGCGTGAGCTCGTACGCGAGCGCGAGGTCGAGCGCGTCGTCGTCGGGCTGCCGCTGTCACTCGACGGGGGTGACACCGAGCAGACCCGCGAGACACGCGCGTTCGCCGACGAGCTCGCCGCCCGCCTCGGAGAAGGCGTCCCGGTCGAGATGCACGACGAGCGCTTCACAACCCGCCTCGCCCAACGGACCGACACGACCGGCGGCGCCCGCGCAAAGGCCAGCGAGGACTCGCGAGCCGCCGCGCACCTGCTGGAGAGCTGGCTCGCGGCTCGGGCGCGTTAGGGTTTTCAGCTCCCTTGTCCCGCGGCGACCGATCACGACCTGGACGCGAGCGAACCGCAGCCGAACGCGAGCGTGACCGTCTCGAGCGCGAGCAGCGGCGTGCGTCCGCGCAGCGCTCCTCGCTCGACACCACAGCGCCGGAGGGATCCGGTCCGCCGGCGGGCGCCTCCCCGTCGCCTGGGGACGCAGCCGAGCTGCCACCGCCGCTGCCAGAGCCCCCACCGGTGAGCTTGCCCGCAGACCCGTCGCCCCCGGATCCGCCACCGGCGCAGGCGCTGATCGAGCAGCCGCCGCCGGCGCAGCAGGCCTCCTCCGTCGAGGAGTCGCCGCCCCCCATCGAGCAGCCGGTCGGCGAGGAACAGCCCGTGCCGGACGAGCCCCCCGTCGCGGAGCCGCCGGTCCTCGAGCCGCCGCCGGTCCTCGAGCAGCCGCCGGCCGTCGCGCAGCCGCCGGCCGTCGAGCAGCCGCCGGTCCTCGCGCAGCCCGTCTACGTCCAGAAGCCTGTCGCGGGAGAGCAGCCGCCGGCGGCGCAGCCGCCCGGGCGACTGCCGCCGGTGCCATGGGCGACGCCAGGGCCGGAGGGAGGGAGCGCCCGTGGGCGAGGGCGCTCGCGGGTGGCGCGGCTGTCGGCGCTGCTCGCGCTCGTGGCCGTGATCGCGGCGGTCGTTCTGCTCCTGCACGGACACGGCAACAAGACCGTCCCGCCGGCTGTGCCGAGGGCTGTCAAGGTTTTGATCCCCGAGGGCAAGACGCGCATGCAGATCGCGCAGATCGCCACGGCGGACGGCTTGACGGGCAGTTACCGGGTTGCGTCGCGGCACTCGCCGCTACTGAATCCGGCCGCCTACGGCGCTCCAAAGGACACACCCGACCTCGAAGGCTTCCTGTTCCCGGCGACCTACGACATGGACCCCGGCGCGTCCGTCAACCGCCTCGTCGAAGAGCAGTTGATCGCCTTCCGTGAAAACTTCGGCTCCAGCGAGATCGCCCGTGCGCGCGCGCTTCACGTCACTGCCTACCAGCTCCTGATCGTCGCCTCGATGGTCGAGCGTGAGGCACAGATCCCCGGTGACCGGGCGAAGATCGCCGCCGTGATCTACAACCGGCTGGCGCAGGGAATGCCGCTCGGGATCGACGCGAGCATCTACTACGCGATCGAGCTCAAGAGCGGGGTCGCGACGTACACGCACGAACTCACCGAAGCGCAGCTGCACATCAACTCGGCGTACAACACGCGCACGCACGTGGGGCTGCCGCCGACGCCGATCTCGAACCCCGGGATGGCCTCGATCGAAGCGGCCGCGCACCCTGCCCACGACGCCTACCTGTACTACGTCGCCGGCGCCGATGGCTGCGGCGAGCAGGTCTTCTCAAACACGCTCGCCGAATTCGAAACCAACGCCGCGGCGTACAAGACGGCGGTCGCGCGCAACGGCGGACGGCCGCCGACCTGCAAGCACAAATGATGCCGCGGCTCGGCGTCCTCGGCTGGCCGGTCGCGCACAGCCGCTCCCCGGCGATGCACAACGCCGCGCTGGCGGCGCTGCAGATGGACGGCTGGCGCTATCAGCGGCTGCCGGTGCCGCCGGCGCTATTCGACGAGACCGTGCGCGCTCTGCCGAGCTTGGGGTTCCTCGGCGCGAACGTCACGATCCCCCACAAGCAGGCTGCGCTCGCGCTCACCGACCGCTGCTCTGCGGCGGCGCGCGAGATCGGTGCCGCCAACACGCTCACGTTCGCGCCCGACGGTGCGATTGCCGCCGAGAACACCGATGCCCCGGGCTTGATCGCGGCGCTCGGCTCGCTGACGGGGATGCCCGCTCACCCGCGCGTGCTGGTGCTCGGCGCGGGCGGCAGCGCGCGCGCGGCGGTGTGGGCACTGCGGGGGGCGGGCGCCAGCGACGTGGCGGTCTGGAACCGCACGCCGGAGCGCGCCGAGATGCTCGCGCGTGAGCTCGGCGTCCGCGCCGTGCGCAGGCCCGAAGCCGCCGATCTGCTCGTCAACTGCACCTCCGTCGGGCTCGATCCGCGCTCCGGCGTACAACGCTCGGCTACTCAGCAGGAGGCGCTCAACCAACTCGGATTGACGTTCGATCAAGTCGGTAAGTACTCCTATGTTGTCGACTTGGTCTACCGCGCCGGATCCACGCAGCTTCTCGCGGCTGCGACGAGCCATGGGGCGGGGACCGTCGACGGCCTCGAGGTGCTCGTCGCCCAGGGCGCACTCAGCTTCGAGCTGTGGACCGGCAGGCAGCCGCCGCTCGAGCTCATGCGCAGAGCGGCGCGGGCAGAGGACACGACCACGGTGTAGCGCAGCTAGCGGGGAGCGGGCGCGATGAGCGAGCTCCCACGCCAGGCCGACCCCGATCTCCACGCGATCTTCGGGATGGACGGCGAGTCCGACGGCGGCGCCGAGCGCGTGATCTCCGTCGAGCGCGCCGCGCGCGGCGACGGCGAGATCGGCGGCGACGGCGGCGTCGAAATAAGGCTGGACGTCGACCCCGGCGCGATCTCCGGCGCCGGGCTCGAGCTCGAGCCGCTGCCCGGCGCGGACGTCGAGTTCGACACGCTCGGCAGCGCCGACGCCTACGCGCAGGAGCCGCCTCAGGTCAGGTCTGATCCGGTCGCCCAGACGCTGAGCCCCGACCAGCAGCCCGGCATCACCAAGCCCTCGCGGCGCGGCTCCTCGCAACGCTTTCTGACCGACGTGATCGTCGACATGGGCCTCGCCTCGCGCAAGCAGGTCGAAGACGCGCTCGAGAGCTCGCGTATCTCCGGCACGACGCCGGAGCGCGTACTGCTCGAAAACGGCTCGCTCACGCCGGACGCGCTGGCCCGCGCGCTCGCCGAGCGCTACGGGCTCGACCACCTCGATCTCGGTGTCTTCAGCGTCGACATGTCGGCGGCCAACCTCGTCAGCACGACCGTCGCCAAGCGCTACCAGACGGTGCCCGTCGCGTTTGCCGACAAGCGCACGCTCCTGGTTGCGATGGCCGACCCGTCGAACGTGCTGGCCGTCGACGACATCGCGATCATGACCGGCTATGAGATCCGCGTCGCGGTCGCGCCGCCCGATGACATCGCCACGCTGATCTCACGCCTGGACAGGCTCGAAGACGTCGTCGGCGAGTCTGCCCAGATCGCCGACGATGACTCTGAGGACGGGGCAGAGATCGTCGCGCTGCACGAGACCTCCGAAGACGCGCCGGTTATCAAGCTCGTCAACCAGATCGTCGGGCAGGCCGTCGAGCGCGGCGCCTCCGACATCCATCTCGCGCCGGACGGGCGCGAACTGCGCGTGCGCTTCCGGGTCGACGGCGTGCTGCACGACGTCACGACCGTGCAGCGGCGGATGGCCGCGGGTGTCATCTCGCGCATCAAGATCATGGCCGAGATGAACATCGCGGAGAAGCGCCTGCCGCAGGACGGTCGCGTGGGGCTCGTCGTCGACGGCCGTCACGTCGACCTGCGCGTCGTGACGCTCCCGAGCGTCCACGGCGAGGGCGTCGTGATGCGCGTTCTCGACAAGGAGTCCGTCGTCGTCGAGCTCGACAAGCTCGGCATGGCGGACGCCGAGCGCGAACGCTTCGAAAGGGCCTGCCGCGAGACCCACGGCGCGGTGCTCGTCACCGGCCCGACCGGCTCGGGTAAGTCCACCACGCTGTACGCGGCCCTGCAGCTGCTGAACACGCCCGAGAAGAACATCATCACCGTCGAGGACCCCGTCGAGTACGAAATGAGCGGGCTCACACAGGTGCAGGTCTCCGCCAAGGTCGGGCTGACGTTCGCGGCGGGGCTGCGCTCGATGGTGCGCGCCGACCCCGACGTGATCATGGTCGGTGAGATCCGCGACCGCGAGACCGCTCAGATCGCCGTCGAGTCCGCGCTCACCGGCCACCTCGTGCTCTCGACGCTGCACACCAACGACGCTCCCTCGGCGATCACGAGGTTGATCGAGATGGGCGTCGAGCCGTTCCTCGTCGCCTCGGCGCTCGACTGCGTCGTCGCCCAGCGCCTCGCGCGCATGCTCTGCTCGAGCTGCAAGCAGCGCACGATCATCTCCGCCAAGGTCCTGCAGGAGAACGGCTACCGGGCGCGCATGGAGCTCGAGGCCTACGAGCCCAAGGGCTGTAGACGCTGCGGCGGCAGCGGCTACCGCGGCCGCGTCGGCCTGTACGAGGTGATGAAGATGTCACCTGAGATCCAGTCGCTCGCGCTGGAACGCAGCCCGGCAGAGGCGATTCGTGACGTCGCCGTGCGCGAGGGTATGACGCGTCTGCGCGATGACGGCTTGCAGAAGGTCAGGCAGGGTCGCACATCGATGGCCGAGATCGCGCGCGTCATCGGCACCAACTGAGCTCGTATCTTCGTCCACGGGTGCAATGCTCGCAAGCGGCGCCCTAATGGACAGGGCGCGATCTGTCGATGGACGCACCCATGGACATCGATTTCGCAGATCTGCTGATGGAGGTCGTGCACCGCAAGGCATCCGACCTGCACCTGAGCTCGGGCGCACACCCGACGGTCCGCGTGCGCGGCAAACTGACGCCGCTCGAGGACTACCCCAAGCTCTCGCCGACAGACACCCGCGAGATCGTCTACTCGATTCTCAGCGGCGACCAGCGCCAGCGTCTCGAGACCGACTGGCAGCTGGACTTCGCCTACTCGATCCCCGGCCACGCCCGCTTCCGTGTCAACGCCTACTACCAGCGTGGCGCGATCGGCGCAGCGTTTCGTCTGATCCCGTTCAGCCTGACCTCGATCGACGACCTCGGGCTCCCGTCGGCCGTGCACGAGTTCACGCGCAAGCCGCGCGGCTTCGTGCTCGTCACCGGCCCCACCGGCTCGGGCAAGTCGACGTCGCTGGCCGCGATGATCGACTCGATCAACTCCTCACGCGAGGAGCACATCATGACGATCGAGGACCCGATCGAGTTCCTGCACGGCCACAAGAAGTGCATCGTCAACCAGCGCGAGCTCGGCTCCGACGCGCAGAGCTTCTCGGCCGCGCTGACCGCCGCGCTGCGCCAGGACCCGGACGTGATCCTCGTCGGCGAGATGCGCGACCTCGACACGATCTCCACGGCGCTGACCGCGGCCGAGACCGGCCACCTCGTGTTCGCGACACTGCACACCCAGGACGCCGCGCAGTCGATCGACCGCATCATCGACGTCTTCCCCTCCCACCAGCAGGGCCAGGTGCGGGTGCAGCTGTCGGTCGCCCTGCAGGGAATCATGACGCAGCAGCTGCTGCCCAAGGCCGACGGTTCGGGACGCGTCGTGGCGTGCGAGGTACTCGTGCCCACGCCCGCGATCCGCAACCTCATCCGGGAGGGCAAGACCCACCAGATCTACTCGGTGCTGCAGACCGGCTCCGCACAGGGCATGCAGACGATGGACACCGCTCTGGCCACGCTCGTGCGCAGGGAAAAGATCACACAGAAGCTCGCCGAATCACGCTCCTCGACGCCGGATGAGCTCAGGCGCCTGCTGGGGGCGAGCTCGCTGGCGGCCGCATAGGCCACGCATGAGCACCTACGTCTTCAAGGCAATCGACCTCACCGGCGGCAAGGCCCGTGGCGAGGTCGAGGCGGACTCCAAGCAGGCGGTCTCCGACCAGCTCAAGCAGCGCGGGCTGATCGTCCTCGACATCGCCGACAAGCACTCCTCGAAGAACATCGAGATCGCGTTCCTGAAGAGCGTCAAGCCGACTGAGCTGGCGATCTTCGCACGCCAGCTCTCGACAATGATCTCCTCCGGGATGAGCATCCTGCGCGCCCTGTACGTGCTCGAGGAGCAGACCGAGAGCAAGTACCTGACCGAAACGATCGTCGCGGTCCGCAAGGACGTCGAGGCCGGGCTGTCGCTGAGCGACGCGATGGCGCGCCACCCCAAGGTCTTCAACCCGCTGTTCGTGGCGATGACGCAGGCCGGTGAGACCGGCGGTGTGCTCGAGGACTCGCTCTACCGCGTCGCAGACCAGCTCCAGAAAGATGCCGCTCTTCGCCGCCAGGTGAAATCCGCGATGATCTACCCGGCGCTCGTCGCGACCTTCGCGATCGGCGTGATGATGGCGCTCGTCGCGTTCCTCGTCCCCGTGTTCGAGGGCGTGTTCAAGGAATTCGGCGGCGAACTGCCCAAGCTGACGCAGGTGTCGGTGTTCATGTCAAAGGTCGTCACCCAGTACTGGTGGCTGATGTTCCTCGTCACCGCCGCGGTGATCGTGGCATTCATCAAGTGGAAGAAGACCACGTGGGGGCGCAAACAGTGGGACCACTTCCGCCTGCGCGTGCCGATGAAGATCGGCACGATCGTGCAGCAGGTCGCCGTCGCGCGCTGGTCGCGCACGCTGGCCTCGCTGACGCACGCCGGCGTGCCGCTGCTGCAGGCGCTCGAGATCACCGGGCGGACCGGCGGTAACGCGGCGGTGCAGGAGTCGATGGACGGCGTGATCGCATCGGTGAAGCGCGGCGGCACGATCGCCGCGCCGCTCGCACAGGCCCCGATCTTCCCTTCGATGGTCACACACATGGTCGGCGTCGGCGAGGAAACAGGCGCGCTCGACGAGATGCTCGACCGCATCGCCGAGTTCTATGAGGAACAGGTGGAAGCGGCGGTGAAGTCCCTGATGTCGATCCTCGAGCCGATCCTGATCATCGTCATCGGCGCGATGGTCGGTTTCATCGTCATCTCGATGTACCTGCCGCTGTTCGAAGTCTACAACCGGATCGAATAGGCGCTGCGGAGTTCTCCCACGGAGCTATCGCTCCGCGTGAGAACTCCTCCGCTTTGGCTCCCAGGCGTGTGTGGGATTGATCGAACCGTTCAATGTCACATCCAGTGGCCGTGTGTCCTGCGGTGAAGCACGCGCCGCGATCAAAGCGTTCCTCTCTGGCGCGGGCACCGAACATGGAGGTGCGAGCTCTCCGTCGTATGAGAAAACGTGGACGTTGCACGGCGGGTGGCGGTGCGGGTTCGGCACGGGTGGAGGCGGTTGCTCGCGCCGACATCCCTCGGCAACCATTCTCGGCCGCCAGTGGGCAGGGCACCGCTAGCGCTCGTGTTCGACGTGCACCCTTCGGCCGGCGTCGGTGTCTTTCACCGACAGTGAGATTCGGCCTTCCAGGAGCTCCAGTAGCTCGGCTCCGACGAGCTCGCGGCGCCAGCCTCTGAGCGTGCGCACGTCGGCCTCGTCGTCGCCGGCGCGGGCGGCGGCGGCGATCGCCTGCAGGTCTGCGCGTGCGGCCAGCAGCTCATACGCGAGTCCCGCCTCGCGCGCTCGTGCTCGCAGCAGCGCCTCGGCGAGTGCCACCAGCGGCGCGTCGTCGGGCTTTGGCATCGGCGCGCGCTCGAGCTGCGGCGGCGGGTCAGGAGGACGTGCGCGCCCGCGCTCGACCGCGTCGAGCAGATCCTGCCCGCGCCTGCCGCCCGCGACGCCGCCGGCGCCGCGGATCTTCTCGAGCTCGGCGCGTGATGCCGGCCGGCGCTTGGCGATCTCGACGAGCGCGGCGTCCCCCAGCACGCTCTGGACCGGGCGGTCGCTGCGAGCTGCCGTGCGCTCGCGCCACTGCACCAGCTCGCGCGCGATCGGCCGCGCGGACGCGTTCAGCGTGCCGGCCCGCGGCAGGCGCGCGAAGATCGCCTCGGGGTCGCGCTCGTCGCTCGAGCGTTCGAGCGGCTGGCACTCCTCGAGCGCCCACTGCAGGCGACCGAGCTCGACGAGGCGACGTTCGAGCTCCGCCGCGAGCTCGTGCAGGTGCACGACGTCCTCACGCGCGTAGGCGAGCTGCTCGGGCGACAGCGGGCGTGCGTCCCAACGGGTGAAGCTCGCGGTCTTCGCCACCCGCAAGCCGAGCACCTCGCTGAGCAGCGAGTCATACGAGGACTGCGCGCCGAGTCCGGCAAAGCCCGCTGCCACCTGCGTGTCGAACACGTTGCTCACCTCGGTGCCAAGGCATCTGCGCACCAGCGCGACGTCCTGGCGTCCGGCGTGCACGATCACCTGCACCGCGGGGTCGGCGAGTACCTCCGCGAGCGCGGACCCGTCGAAGTCCTCGGGCAGCGGGTCGAGGACGAGGATGCGCTCCGCGGCATCCTCGCTTTCCCCCTCCGGGGACGATGCAGGAATCGCGAGCTGCACAAGGCACAGCAGCGTGCGGTAGCGACCCTCGCCCATGAACTCGGTGTCGAGCGCGAGCCGACCCGTCGCGCGCGCCCCGTCGGCCAGCGCCTGCAGACGGTCCCCGTCGGCCCGTGCGCTCACGGCTTCGCACCGGGCAGCAGGTACAGCAGGCCGCCGTGATTGAGGCCTGCCGCGAACGAGACGTCGGTTCCGTGGGCGCGCACCCACTTGACCGGTGCAGCGCACGCGGGATTCACCGACGCCGCCTGATGGGTGCAGAACGTGTTGAGGAAGGCGTATCGGACCTTGCCTTCGGCGACGAGACGCTGCAGCTCTCCCACCGTGGTGAACACGCGCGCGTTGTAGGTGGTCAGAACGAGCACCGGACGTGCGTCCTGCACGATCAGCGAGCCGACACTCGTCGCTGACTCGGCCGCGAGCTCGTAATGTGCGCCGTCCTGGTGCGCGCGCAGATATGCGCTCAAGGGGTGCTGCTGTGACGGCGGCAGCGCGCCGACGAGACCCGCGTCGCTGACGCGGTCGTCGATCGCTGTCACGTCGGCCTTCAGCGGGATCGCGAGCACTGCCACGAGCGTAAGCGCGATCACGCCGGCGGGCGCCGCCAGCGAGCGCGCCCGCGCCGGTATCCGTGAGATCCGCGCCACCACGGCCAGCGCGCCCGCGCCGAGCGCCGCCACCGCCGAGACCCACCACACGCCCGGTGTCCCGTACAGCAGCCGCTCGCCGTAGACGACCGTGATCGCGAGCGTCACCGCCAACAGCGCCAGGCGCAGGCGATCCGCGACACGGCTCAAGCGCAGCCCCGGGGGGCCGCTGTCGGCGGCGGGCGTCGACGCGGCCCAGCTGACACCGATGCCGAACATCGCCGCGACCGCCGGCGTGAAGCCTTCGACGTAGCGGGGGTGCAGGCGGATCATGTGACTGAAGAGCACCAACCCCGCGAGCATCCACAGCCCTAGCCCGGCCGCCGTCGCGCGGCGCAGGCGCCGCTCGAGCTCGTCGTCGCGCTGTCCAGCGGTGCCTGTCGGATCGCGTCCCGGTGGTTCGCCGCTGCCGCGCAGTCCCCACGCGAGCGCCGGTATCCCGAGCGCCAGAGCGATCAGGACCTCGAGGCCGAGGCGCTCGCCCGACAGTGGTCCCACGCGCGCGATCAGCCGCGTGGGGGAGGGCGGCACGATCGGGATGTGGTCGCGCTCGGCCTGGGTGGCGACGGCGTAGTGATGGCCCGCTTCGTAGACCGTGGCGCCGGGTTCAGGCGTTTTTCCACCGAGGCGATCGCTGCCGTTGAACACGAACGCCGCGTTCCATGCGCTGCCGTTGGTGGAGCCGATCGCGTACGGGCGGTCGTGGGCCGGGAACAACAGCGTCGCGGTCAGCCACGACAGCGCCACCGCGACATACACCGCCGTCGCCGCAGCGATGCGCAGGAGCCGGCGCGCGCGCGAGCCGGGCAGGCCGAAGTACGCGAACGCGGCGATCGCCGGCAGCGCCACGAGCGACTCGAGCAGCTTCACGTCGAACGCCACGCCGAGCGCCGCAGCCGCTGCGAACAGCCATGCCGGCCTGCCGCTCTCCGCTGCGCGGACCGCCGCCAGCGCCGCGAGCACCAGAAACAGCATCATCACGCCGTCCATCGTGTCGCTGCGCGCGGTGATCACCGCGATCGGCAGCACCGCCATCGCGGCCGCCGTCGCGATTCCCGCCGCCGCGTTCCACAGGCGGCGTACGAGCACGTACAGCAGCGGCACCGCAGCGGTCCCGGCGAGCACCTCGGGCAGCTTCAACGTCGTCGAGTTGAAGCCGAGCAGCTTCACGCTGATCACCTGCAGCCACAGGTCGACAGGCGGCTTGTCGATCGAGACGCTGCCGCCGGGCTCGAACGCGCCGAAGAAGAAGTTGTGCCACGACACGCCCATGCTGCGCACGGCGGCGTCGTAGAAGGGGTCGGGCGGGACCGCCCCGACGTGCACGATGCGCAGCAGCGCCGCCCCGAGCGTGATCGCCGCTACGAGCATCCACTCCGCCGTGCGTCCGCCTGCCGCCTTCGCGCGCGGGCGTCCGGCCGTTGTCTCGGGGGCAAGCTCCGCTGTCGAGGTTGGGCCTCTCACGCGTGGAACGCTAGTGTGATCGGCTCGTGGCAAGCGACAGCAGCGACAGCGAGGGTCAGGCACCGGCGTCTCATGAGCCGCGGGAGTGTATGGCCTGCCGCGGAAGCGGCCGCGTGATCTCGAACCTCGGCGGCACGCCGAGCACGCTCGACTGCCCGTGGTGCGGCGGCACCGGCACGCGCGTGCCGGGCATCGATGCGCAGGCACACTGGCTGGCCGCGGACGGTGGGGACACCGCGAGCACGTCGGCGCAGCCGGCCGACTGAACCGCCCGGGGCGGGCAGCCACCGAAGCGGCTGACTCACGGGCGCAAGCGCCGCACCATCACTGCACGCCGATACCCGCTCGGGGCTCGGCCCGGTCATCTGTCCAACGCGCCGTGCAGGTGTAAAGGTTGATAGTGCAAGAACCGATTCAGGCGCTGACAAAGCCAGTACCGAGGTGCCAAGGCAAGCATCCCACAGGTGCGTAGCAAAGCCGGCGGCCCTCAAAGAGGGGGACGCATCGCCGTTCGAGGCGATTACCGAGGGCTGGCGCCCCAATAAAGGATCCTAGGAGGATTCATGTTTAATTCACTACGCCAGCGCACCGGCGATGAGGGTGGCTTCACCCTTATCGAACTTCTGGTCGTGATCCTGATCATCGGCATCCTCGCCGCGATCGCGATTCCGGCGTTCCTCAGCCAGAAGAGCAAGGCCTACGACTCCTCGGCGAAGACCGTGGCGCAGACCGCGCAGACGGCGACGGAGACGTTCGCGACCGAAAACGGCGGTTCCTACGTCGGTGCGACACCGACCACGCTGAACGCGATCGAGCCGTCGCTGAACATCAGTAACACCAGCGAAGCCGAGCTCATCGCAGTGACGGCAACCAAGCCGACCATCAGTGGTGGCACGGTCACGGCCGGCACGGGTACCCCAACGTCGACCGAATACACGGTCACCGTGAAGGCCAACAACACGGAAGACGAGTACTCAGTCACGAGGACGTCGACCGGTGCAGTGGAACACACCTGCGTCAGCCCAGGTACCAAGAAAGGCTGCCCGGGTCACGCCGAAAGCTCCACCAGCTGGTAGCAACCCGATCTCGAGCTGACGCTCGGATCACATCAAGCACTGACATGGAGGCGGCCCTTGGGCCGCCTCCGGTCGTTAAGCACTCAAGCGCGACGCCACGCCGGTCGATCAGTGTTCCATGGAGGCGACATTCGCGGGAGTTCTTGGGGCGGTCTTCGGCTCGTTCCTGAACGTGGTCGTCCACCGCCTGCCGCGCCACGAATCGCTCGCGACGCCCGCGTCGCATTGCCCGAAGTGCGGCACGTCGGTCAAGCCCTACGACAACATCCCGATCCTCTCCTGGCTGCTGCTGCGTGGCCATTGCCGCAGCTGCCGAGCCCCGATCTCGGCGCGCTATCCGCTCGTTGAGGCGCTCACCGCCGCGCTGTGCGCCGGTGCCGTGCTCACCCATCACTCGCCCGCCGCGATCGCGTTGAGTGTGGTGCTGATCCTGCTCGTTGTTCCCGCGGCGCTGATCGACCTCGAGTATCGGATCATTCCCAATCGGATAACCGCCCTCGGTGCGGTGCTCGCGCTCGCGATCGGCCTCGCCCTGGACCCAGGCGGGGAGCCGGCGCGCCTGATCGCCGCAGCCGCGGCCGGCGGTTTCTTCCTGCTCGCCGCCCTCGCCTATCCGGGGGGGATGGGCATGGGGGATGTGAAGCTCGCTGGCATGATGGGCCTGTTCCTCGGCGCTGCCGTCGCCCCGGCACTCCTGATTGCACTACTGGCGGGCGTCGCACTGGGGACAGTCATCCTCGCGCGCAAGGGCGCGCACGAGGGACGCAGGACAGCGGTCCCATTCGGCCCATTCCTCGCGCTCGGAGCGCTTTGCGCGGTTTTCGTCGGACACCAACTCGTCGCTGTCTACGTCAACCACTTCCTTCACTAAAGCGCCGACCGCTTGGCGCCGATACCCCTCGTGCGGGTGATCCGTCCGCCATCGCAAGCGCGCTACTCAAGATGCAACTCCCTTCGCGAATTCCCTCACTCAACTTCAAGCTTCCGATGAATCTCGGTCGCCGGCGCGACGAGAGCCTCGTCGGCCTGGACATCCAGCCGGGATTCGTGGCGGCCGTGCAGGCCCGCGTCAACGGCTCGATCCTGGCCGAGCGAGCTTGCTCGCTCGCGCTTCCCGCCGACGCGATGCGCGACGGTGAAGTGATCGACGAGGACGCTGTCAGCGAGACGCTGCGCGAGCTGTTCACCGAGAGCGGACTCAGCAAGCGTGTCCGCGTCGGCGTGGCCAACCAGCGCACGGTGCTGCGCACGCTCGAGCTGCCTCCCGTCACAGATCCCAAGGAGCTCGCAGCCGCGGTCAACTTCCAGGCACAGGACCAGGTGCCGATGCCACTCGACAACGCAGTCATGGACTTCCATCCGCTCGGCATCGTCGATACCCCCGCCGGCCCGCGCCAGCGCGTCGTGCTCGTCGCCGCCCAGCGCGACATGATCGAACGACTGCTCGCGGCGGTGCGCCGTGCGGGCCTGTCCGCGGAAGCCGTCGATCTCTCGGCGTTCGCCCTGATCCGCTCGCTCTACCGAACCGACCCGGAGCAGACCCAGCGCGTGCTGTACCTGAACGTGGACGGGCTGACCAACCTCGCGATCGCCGAGGGCAAGATCTGCCGCTTCACGCGCGTCGTCGGCAGCGGCCTCGAGGGCATGGCCAGCGAGCTCGCCGAGCGCCGCAGCATCGCCCTGACGGAGGCACGCGAGCTGCTCGCCGCCGTCGATCTCAGCAGGCCTGCACCCGCTGCGCAGGAGCTCGCCGCGCCCGAGGAAGATGACACGGACCTCGCCGCTCCTGAGCCCGCGTCGGAGGAGCAGCAGGACGGGTCGCCGCTGAGCCTCGAGGACGCGGAAGCGAGCGAACGCTCGATGAGCTATGAGGAGCTCGCGGCCGTTGACGCCGAACCCGCCGAACCCGCGGCAGGTAGGCCACAGTCTGACGCCGACCTTTGGGCGGTGCTCGAGAACGGCATCCGCGACATCTCCGGCGAGGTCCGCAACTCGCTTGACTTCCACCGTTCGCAGGAGGGTGGCGGCGAGGTCTCGCATGTCGTGATGACGGGCGCCGCGGAGGACATCCCCGGCTTTGCCGAGGCGCTGCAGAGTTCGCTCGGCGTCGAGGTGCGGCGCGGCGAGGTCGGCGTTTTCGACGACGGCGCGCCGAAGGTCCTCGCGCCGCACAGGCTCGCGATCGCCACCGGGCTGGCAGCCTCGGAGGCGCCGCAATGAGAGCCGTCAACCTGATCCCCGTCGACCAGCGCGCCGGCCAGCCGGTCGGCGCCGGCCGCTCGCAGGGCGGTGCCTACGCGGTGCTCGTGCTCGTCGGCGGCCTCGCGCTGCTGGCCTTCCTCTACGGACAGTCCAAGCACCAGGTCTCGAGTCGTCGCGCGCAGGCTGCCTCGCTCGCCGCGCAGGCACAGCGGGCCCAGGCCGCTGCTGAACGACTCGCTCCCTACACGAGCTTCATCACCCAACGCGAACAGCGCGTGCAGGCGGTCAACGCCCTCGTCGACTCGCGCTTCGACTGGGCTCACGTACTGCACGAGTTCGGACGGGTACTCCCACCGCAGACTTCGATCTCCTCGCTGAACGGCTCGGTTGGCGGCGCGAGCACGACCGGCGCCGCCGCTGCTGCGGCTGCTGTCCCGACGTTCACGCTTTCTGGATGTGCGACCAGTCAGCCGGAGGTGGCGCTCACGCTCGAGCGCCTGCAGTTGATCGACGGCGTCAAGGAAGTCACGCTGCAGGGCTCCTCCTCGGGTACCTCCTCGGGCTCCTCCGGATCCGCATCGGGGGGCGGTGGATGCACAGGCACCGACGCCTCCTTCAGCGCGACCGTCACCTTTGACGCGCTGCCGAGCTCCTCGGCGGTTGCCGCATCGGCAAAGACCGTGTCGGACCCGACGAGCACCAGCTCGGGGTCGCCCGCGTCCACGACAACGGGAGCGAGCGCCAAATGACCGGTCGCGATCGCATGGTCCTGATTGTGATCGCCGTCGTCGCGGTGCTTGGCGCCGCGTGGATGCTGGTCGTCTCGCCCGAGCGCCAGCAGGCGAGCAAGCTCTCCGGCCAGGTCGCGGCTGCCCAGGCGCAGGTCGCGGCTGCCGAAAGCACCGTTTCGAGCGCGCGCGCCGCGCAGTCGCAGTATTCCGCGGCGTATGCGTCGCTGGTCAACATCGGCAAAGCGGTGCCGCCGAGCGATGAAGTGCCGGCGCTGATCGACCAGCTCACGCAGGCGTCGAACGAGAAGAGCGTGCAGTTCTCAGCCATCAGCCCCGGCGCCGGCTCGAGCGCGAGCAGCAGCGCGAGCACGAGTACGAGCACGAGCACCAGCACCGGGACCGCGGCCCAGGGCGCCGCCGCGTCCGGCACTCAAGCCGCCGCCTTCACTCCGCTGCCGTTCTCGTTCACCTTCGAGGGCTCCTACTTCGATCTCGAACATCTCTTCAGGAAGCTGACCGAATTCGCGACGCTCAACGCCGCCGGCAAGCTCGAGGTGAACGGGCGGCTGCTCACGATCAACAGCGTGAGCCTGTCCGGCGGGGGCAGCGGCGAAGCGAGCAAGGCAGGAGGCCAGCTGACCGGCTCGATCTCCGCGACCGCCTACGTCATGCCCGCCAGCGCCGCGCTCACCGGCGCGCCGAGCACCGGCTCCTCGACCAGCGCCGCAGCGAGTTCCGCCTCGAGCACGACAGCGGGCAGCCCAACGCCTGCCCCGGCAGTCGTGAAAGTGAACCCATGAACGACTTTCTGAACACTGTCAAGGCCGATCTTCTCGACAGGCGCATGCTGCCACTGGTCGCATTGGTGGCGCTCGCCTTCGTCGGCGCCCTTGGCTACGTGGTGCTGGGCGGCGGCTCTAGCCCGAGCACGCCAGCAGCGGCGCTGCCCTCGACTCGTGTCATCGCCGGCTCCGGCGTCGCGGTCAGCCCGGTCACCCCGGAAAAGGCTGTCGCCGAGATGACAGGCGGCGGCTCCGAGCAGCATCAGGGGACGGCACACAACCCCTTCACGCCGCTGCCGGAACCGAAGGCGAAAGCGGCGGAAACCTCGGCGGCGACGACGACCTCCGCGAGCACCGGCGCCGCCGGCTCCACCCCGGGAAGCGGCTCTTCGAGCTCCAGCGCGCCATCGGGCTCAGGCTCCTCGCAGGGCTCCGGCGGATCGCCCCCTGCGCCGTCGACTCCCGCGACGCCGTCGAAACCAGCCACGCCGAGCAAGCCCAAGACCGTCTACCACGTAGCGGTGCTGTTCGGCCAGTTGCCCCCGGGCACCACCTCGACGACGGCGCAGCTCACCCCGTTCGAGAACCTCAAGCTGCTGACGCCGCTGCCGTCCACCAGGCAGCCGCTGATCATCTTCAGAGGCGTCACGTCCGGCGGCAAGAGCGCAACCTTCACGCTCGTCAGCGAAGCGATCCTGCACGGCCCCGCCGCGTGCCTGCCGAGCACCACGCAATGCGAAGCGCTCGACCTGCGCGAAGGCCAGTCCGAGCAGCTCGAATATCTCTCACCCGCGGGTGTGACCGAACTCTACGAACTGCGGATCGTGAGCATCGTCTCGAGCAAGGCCTCGAGCGCCGCGATCAAGAGCATCTACCGCGGCGAGTCCAAGGCGGGACGCGAACTGCTCGGACATGCCGGGCTCGAGTCGATTCCCGACCTGCGCTACTCCTCGCAGCCCGGCGTGCTCGTGTTCGCGGTGCATCGCGCGTTCGCCGCGCGCCGGCGCCACGGGCGCTGAACCGCCCGCCTAAATAAGCTAGGAGCCGTGGAGCTCCGATTGATAACCGCCGGCGAGTCGCACGGCCCCGGCCTGACGTGCATCGTCGAGGGGCTGCCTGCCGGCCTCGAGCTGACGCCTGAGGACCTCAATCGCGACATGAGCCGACGCCAGCTCGGCCACGGTCGTGGCGGGCGCATGAAGATCGAGCGCGACACCGCCGAGATCACCGGCGGCGTGCGCCACGGGCGCACGCTCGGCGGACCGATCGCGCTGCAGGTCGCCAACCGCGACTACGCCAACTGGGAGGAGCGGATGAACCCGTGGCCGGTATCGGATCCCGCCCGCCCGAGCGCCGAGGTGCACCTGCCGCGCCCCGGACACGCCGATCTCGTCGGCACGCAGAAGTACAAGCACAGCGATGTGCGCAACATCCTCGAGCGCGCCTCGGCGCGCGAGACCGCTGCGCGCGTCGCCGGGGGCGGCGTCTGCAAGGCGTTCCTGCGCGCCCTCGGCGTGACGGTCCGCTCGCACGTGATCCAGGTCGCCTCCGTGTGCGCACCCGAGCGCGAGCAGGCGCTGAGCGACGCCGACTTCGCCGAGGTCGACAGCTCGCCGGTGCGCTGCCTGGACGCGCAGGCGTCGAAGGCGATGGTCCGCGAGATCGACAAGCTGCGCAAGGAAAACGAGTCGCTGGGCGGCGTGTTCGAGGTGCAGGCATTCGGGCTCGTGCCAGGGCTCGGCTCGCACGTCTCCTGGGAGCAGCGCCTCGATGGACGCCTCGCGATGGCGATCTGCTCGATCCAGGCGGTGAAGGGCGCGTCGATCGGCGACGCCTTCGCCGTGGCCGGCGTCCCCGGCTCGCAGGCGCACGACGAGATCTTCTACTCGCAGGAGCGCGGCTACTACCGCGAGACCAACCGTTCCGGTGGCCTGGAGGGCGGAATGACCACGGGCCTGCCGGTGATCGTGCGTGGCGCGATGAAGCCGCTGCCGACGCTCACCAAGCCACTGCGCTCGGTCGACACAGAGACCCACGAGCCGGCGCAGGCGTTGCGCGAGCGCACCGACTCCTGCACGGTGCCGGCCGCGGGCGTGGTCGCCGAGGCGATGGTGGCGCTCGTGCTCGCCGATGCCTACCGGCAGAAGTTCGGCGGCGACCACGTCGATGACGTGCTGCAGGCTCTCGGCGCCTACACAGACCGGATCGGATGGCATTCGTCCTGATCGGCTTCATGGGCGCCGGCAAGTCGACCGCCGCCGCCGAGCTCGCGGCGGCGCTGGGCGGCGAGGCACTCGACAGCGACGCCCTGCTCGAGCAGCGCCTCGGCCATCCGCTCGCGCGTGAGTTCGAGCTGCACGGCGAGCAGGCGTTCCGGGCGCTCGAGGAGGAGCTCGTGTGCGATCTGTTGAACAGCGCGGCGCCCGACAGCGCGATCGCGCTGGGGGGCGGCAGCGTGCTCTCCGAGCGGGTGAGGGCTGCGTTGGACGGCCACGTGACGGTGCTGCTCGACGTCGATCCACAGACCGCGTGGGAGCGCGTGCAAGGCTCGCCCGACGGCGCAGCACGCCCGCTTGCCCGTCAGCGCGAGGACTTCTTGGCGTTGCACGCGAGCCGCCGCGCGCTGTACGAGGGACTGGCGGACACGATTCTCAGCGACCTGTCGGTTGGCGGGATCGCACCGACGGTGCCGGCCCTGCGCGCGCTCGCGGCCGCGCCCGCAGGCACGAGGCTGCTGTGGGCGAGCGCCGCCTCGGGGCAGTACCCGGTGCTGATCGGCCGCGGTCTGCTGAGCCTCGCCGACAACCGACACCTCGACGCGCTGTGGCCGCTCGATCGCGCGCGCTCGCGTGCGTTCTGCGTCAGCGACGACACCGTCGCTGCTCTCTACGCAGACAGTCTTGGCGCGCTCGCGGGCACGTTCGCGATCGAGCCGGGGGAGACGCACAAGACGCTCGCCAGCGCCGAGCGCGTGTGGGGCGCGCTGATCGCCGCGGAGATGACCCGCGCCGACCACCTGGTGGCGCTCGGCGGCGGCGTCGTTGGTGACCTCGCGGGCTTCTGTGCGGCGACGTTCCAGCGCGGCGTGCCGATCGTGCACGTACCGACGACGCTCGTCGCCCAGGTCGACTCGGCCTACGGCGGCAAGACCGGCGTCGACATGCCGCAGGCCAAGAACTACGTCGGCTGCTACCACCAGCCGGCGGGCGTGCTCGTCGACCCCGACACGCTCGCGACGCTGCCCGCTGTGGAGCTGAACGCGGGCTGGGTGGAGGTGCTCAAGACGGCGCTGATCGCCGGCGGCGAGCTGTGGCAGACGGTCGCCGCCGGGGGCCCGGTCGACGAGCGCGTGATCTTCGAGTGCGCGCGAACGAAGCTGGCGATCGTGGCGGCCGACGAGCGTGACGCCGGCGCACGCCAGGTGCTGAACCTCGGGCACACAGTCGGACACGCGATCGAGACGGCCACCGGCTACTCCCGTTACCGCCACGGCGAAGCCGTCGGGCTCGGCCTGCTCGCCGCGCTGACGCTGTCGGGCCAGGACGAGCTCCGTGGACGCGCCCGCGCGCTGATGGCCGCGCGCGATCTGCCGGTGACACTCGAGGGCGTCCCTGTGGACGCGATCCTCGAGGCGGTCACCCGCGACAAGAAGCGCGTCGGCAGGCACGTGCCGTTCGTGCTCGTGCGCGCTCCCGGCGAGGTCGAGTTCGGCTGCGAGGCGGGACCCGAGGACGTTCGCGCGGCCGTCGCGGAGCTGGCACCGTGAGCGCGCCGGGGAACCGCATCGAGGTCCTGCACGGTGTCAACCTCGACCAGCTCGGACGCCGCGACCCGCTCGTCTACGGGACGCTGACGTTGGCGGAGCTCGAGCAACAGATCGAGCAGGACGCGAGCGCGCTCGGGCTGAGCACGCGCTTCTTTCAGACCAACCACGAAGGAGCCCTGATCGAGCGCCTGCACTCGTTGAAAGGGCCACCCGGCCAGGCTGACGCGATCCTGATCAACCCCGGCGCTTGGGGTCACTATGCGTGGGCGCTGCGCGACGCGCTGGAGATCGCCGCCCTGCCGGCGCTCGAGATCCACCTCTCCGACGTACAGAAGCGCGAGCCGTGGCGGCGCGTGTCGGTGATCGGCGAGCTGTGCTTCGCGACCGTCTCCGGGCGCGGCCCGGACGGCTATCGCGAGGCGCTCGAGCTGCTGCGCGAGGAGCTGCAGGGGAGGGCGTCATGAGCGCCGCACCGGAGCAACGCCGGGAGGCGGCGCGCGTCGCAAGCCTCGCCGGCGAACTGGCCCGCGTGGAGCTGGACGCGCTGTTGATCGATTCGCTCGTGAACGTGCGCTACCTGACCGGCTTCACGGGCTCGAGCGCCGCTGCACTGGTGGTCGGCGACGACGCCCGCGAGAAGCTCGGCAGCCATCGCTTCCTGAGCGACTTTCGCTATGCGGCGCAGTCAGCCGAACAGGTGCCCGACGTGTTCGAGCGCGAGATCGTCACGGGCGAGCTGCTCGCGGCGCTCGCCGGCACCCTCGCCGGGGCCGGCGGCAGGCTCGGCTTCGACGACGCCAGCTTGACCGTCAAGCAGCACCGCAAGCTCGCGGAGCTGCTCGGCGAGGCTTGGGAGCTGGTCCCGCACACGGGCGCCGTCGAGCGGCTGCGCGAGGTCAAGGACGCCGGCGAGATCGCCCGCATCCGCGCTGCCACCGAGCTCGCGGACGCGGCGCTGCGAGGCGTGCTCGAGGACGGCCTCGCGGGCCGGACCGAGCGCGCGGTCGCGATCGAGCTGGAGCTGCGCATGCGGCGGCTGGGCGCGCAGGCGCCGAGCTTCCCGTCGATCGTCGCGGCCGGCGCCCACGGTGCGCTGCCACACGCCACTCCGCGCGATCAGGAGATTCCCGCCAACGTGCTCGTGACGATCGACTGGGGTGCGCTGCACGAGGGCTACTGCTCGGATTGCACGCGCACGTACGCCACGGGCGAGGCGATCTCGGCCCAGGCTCGCGAGGTCTACGAGCTCGTGCTCCGAGCGCAGCGGCAGGGCCTCGAGGCCGTCAGGGCGGGGCTCAGCGGCCGCGAGGTCGACGCCGTCGCGCGCGCGGTCATCGAGGCTTCCGGGCACGGCGAGGACTTCGGCCACGGCCTCGGGCACGGGGTCGGCATGGAGATCCACGAGGGCCCGCGCCTGTCGCGTACCGCCGGTGAGGAGCCGTTGCGCGTCGGCAACGTCGTGACGGTCGAGCCAGGCGTGTACCTGCCGGGTGCGCTCGGCGTGCGGATCGAGGACCTGGTGGTCGTCAGAGAGGACGCTCAAGAGGTGCTGACGAGCCTGCCCAAGGAGCTCACGGTCGTCTCATAGGCCGCGCCTGCGGGCGGCGGCTCGGCACGCGCTCGATGCCCCACAGAGAAGAGGCGCAAGCCGAGCCACGCGGCCAGCGGCACAGACCACGCCAGGAACGCCGCCGACTGCAGATCCGCGGTTGCGTGTTCGGGGAGCCACTGGAAGCTGATCCACGCGAGCACAGTGCAGGCGAGCGCGAGCACCGGCGGCCGCCGCGGCTCGCTGCTTACCTCCCATGCGAGCAGGGCGAGCAGGAACGGGAGCGTGTAGTAGCTCGTGTCCCACGTGTCGAGCAGGCAGCGAAGCAGCAAGGCGAGCGCGAGCGCGAGCAGCGCGTCCCGCTCAGCCAGCGCTCCTCGCCTGGCGCGCGGCCACAGCGAAGCGGCGATCGCGAGCCCCGCGACCAGCACCAGCGGATGGCTGAGCGTGCCCGCCCACGCCGCCGCGACACGGTAGCCGGGCTTCGCCGCCCCGAACAGCCCATGCACGGGTGCGCCGTGATGGCCGAAGAACCACCACAACTGCCACGGCTGGAAGATCACACTCGCGCTCGGCGCCGCCGCCGCGCGCGTGCTCGCCAGGAAGCCACCGGAGCTGACGAGCGCCAGCGGCACGAGCACCAGCGCAGCCGCCACGCCCGCGCTCGCCAGGCACCGCAGGCGGCGCCCCGGCGGCAACGCGAGCAGCACCGGCCCGGTCGCGAGCAGCGCCCACTCCTTGTTGGCGATCGCGAGGCCCAGCAGCGCCCCCGCCAGCAACGGACGCTCGCGACCCGGCGAGCGGCCGGCAGCGAGCAGCACGGCGGCGACGCACAGGCACGCACCCAACAGCTCCTCGGGATGGCCAACTTCGAGCGCGCGCAGCGTCAGCGGGTTGGCGACGCACACCCCGAGGGTGACCGCGCGTGCGAGCCGCGGGCTTCCCACGCCGCGCATGCGCGCCAGCAGCCACACCCCCAGCAGCGCCGTCGCGAGCAGACACGGCGCGGCGACAGCGCGGTACACCGCGAGCGCCCCGCCTCCCCACAACCCCGGAAGCAGCGCAAACGGCGCGCGCTCGATCAGCGAGCCCCCGTACGCGGGCACGAGCCGCAGGAACTCGAGCACGTGCCCGTGCGTCAGCGCCGCGAACGCCGGCTGCGCCTCGGTTTCATAGTCGCTCCAGGCGAACCCGATCAGCCCCAGCCACGCCATCACCGCACAGCCACAGACGGCGAGGAACGCGCAGCCGGCGTTCTCGCGCACGATTCGACGCATGCTTTGACATCGGCGTCGCCGCGGCTCTGCTTGAGCCGCAGCAAACGGAGTATGTTCGCTGCTGCATCCCGCCCGTCAACGCGCGTAACGAGGAGGTCTCGAACACCATGCCCTCGCTTCTCGATCTGACCAGTCAGGGCGATGTCGGCACGATCTCCGACGAGTCCAAGCTCTCGTCGGTCACGTTGATGACCCCGCAGCAGCTGTATGAGCTGTGGGAGCGCCAGAACTGGCAGTCGCACACGATCGACCTGACGCAGGACCGCCAAGACTGGGAGCGGATGGACCCGGATCTGCGCAACAGGCTCGCGTGGAACCTGTCGTCGTTCTTCATCGGCGAGGAGCGCGTCACGACGCAGTTCTCGGGCCTGGTGATGGCCTACGAGAGCCAGGGCGAGGAGGCGTTCTTGACGACGCAGCAGGTCGACGAGGCGCGCCACGCGCAGCACTTCAACCGCTTCTACGAGCAGGTCCTCGGCATCGACGGCACATTCGAGGACCGCCTCGGGCGGGCGCGCGCGGATCTGAATCCGGCGTTCATCGAGATGTTCGACGGCGTGCTCGTCGACTGGGGACGGCGTCTGGTGGAGAACCCGCGCGACATCGAGGCCAAGGTCGACTTCGTGACGCTCTACCACATGATCATCGAGGGTACGCTCGCGCTCACCGGCCAGTGGTTCCTGACCGACTACATGGAACGCAAGGAGATCCTGCCGGGCTGGGTGGAGGGCTTCAAGCTGATCTCCCAGGACGAGCACCGCCACGTTGCCTACGGGACGTGGTTCCTGCGCGAGAAGGCCCAGGACCCGGCGCTCAAGCAGCGCATCGCCGAGCGCGTCGCCGAGCTGATCCCGCTGGCGTCCGCCGTCCTCGTGCCCCCGGGCGAAGACCCCGATAACTACGCGATCCTCGACTACTCGATGGACGAAACCAATACGTTCGCGTTCAACGCGCTGAACCGACGTCTGAAGGTGATCGGGATCGACGTCGCGAGCCTGGCGGCCGCCTAGAGGAACCGCGGAGGCCGCGGGTCAGCCTCGGGCGGACAACGACATGCGGCCGAGGGCGCCTCGGAGCAGCGAAGGCGAGCGCCCGATGAAGGTGCGCAGGAGCAGCGCCAGCACGAGCGCCGCGGAGATGCCGTAGAGGATGCTCAAGGGCGCGACCGCGCCGAAGGAGCCCGGGGTAAGACGGTCGAACAGCATCCAGCTGACCAGGGCGCCGCCGAGGGCGCGCAGGGGCAGGCGCGCAGCCGTGAGCGCATCCCAGGCGAGCAAATCGAGAAACAGCGCCGCGTGGTAGTACGGCATCGTGTTGTTGTCCAGCGCACAGCGCAGCAGGAGCACTACGGCCATCAGGGCAAACACGTCGTCTCGGCGCAGTGGCAGACCGCGAACCTTGGCGATGACCAGCGCGACCACCGCGTCGAGGATGATGATCAGCGAATGCAGCGACGCGATCAGCGCTCGCGGGAAATGATGCAGCGTCACAGGTGCCGCGGCTCCTTCGATCAGCACCAGACGCGTGCCGTTCGACCCGAACGGCCACCACCACGACCACATCGAGGACTCGGTGAGGTGTTCGTGGGCCAGGGACAGCTGGTTGCGCAGATACGTGGACGGGGAGCCGACCACCTCGGGGACGGTGACCACGGCCGCGACTGCGAGCGCGCCGACGAGCGTGCGCATGCGCCCCCGCTCCAGCGCGAACAGGATCGGCAGGACCGTGACCACTGCCCATTGCTTGCTGGCGAGCGCGAGCCCGAGGAGTACCAGCGTGAGCACGGAGCGTTGTTTGACGGCGGCGACCAACGCGCCGACGCAGAGACTTGCGGTGAGCAGCTCCTCGGGATGGCCCAGGGTGACCGCCGAGCTCGTGAGGGGATTGACGACGGACAACGCGACGATCAGCAGCTGGCCGAACCAGCCCACGCCGCGGGAGCGCGCGATGCTCGCAAGCCAGAGGCCCAGCAGCGCGACCGACATGACGCACGGCAGAACCCCCCAGCGATAGATGCTCAGCGGGGTGGCATCGCCGAGGTAGGCGAGCGCCGCGAACGGGGCACGCACCAGCAGCGAGAGATCGCCCATCGCGGGTCGCGCCAGGTCGAAGGCATGCAGATTTCCATGGAGCAGCGCGCTCAGCGCGGGCTGGCCATCCACCGTGTAGTCGCCCGCCGCCGTCGGCGAGAAAGCTGCGCGGACACTGAGGAGGAGCGCGAGCGCGAGCAGCGTCGCATCGCCGAGGTGGCGTCTGAGGGGTCTCACCAGAGATTTCTCGGCATCCGCCGGGCGACCCTTGACCCTCACGCCCGTCAGGGCGCTCACGCGCTGCAAGCGCGGTCCGCTCGCTCGCTGCGCCGGAGTGCTCCTATGATGCAGGGCCGTGGCGATCAGCACCAACCAATTCAAAAACGGCAACCACATCGACGTCGAGGGCACGGTCTTCAAGATCCTCGAGTTCCAGCACGTCAAGCCCGGCAAGGGCGGTGCGTTCGTGCGCACCAAGCTGCGCAGGGCCTCGGACGGCAACGTCATCGACAGGACGTTCCGCGCCGGTGAGAAGTTCCGCGCGGTGCGCACCGAGTCGCGGACGATGCAGTTCCTCTACGCCGACGGCACCGATGCGCACTTCATGGACACCGAGTCCTTCGAGCAGATCGCGATCCCGGAGACGGCGGTCCAGGAGGCGCTGCGCTTCCTCACGCCGAGCAGCGAGGTGGACGTGCTGTTCATCGACGACGACCCCGCCGATCTCCAGCTGCCGAGCGCGGTCGACCTCGAGGTCACCCAGACCGACCCGGGGCTGCGCGGCGACTCGGTGTCGGGCGGCGGCACGAAGCCGGCGACGCTCGAGACCGGCGCCGTGATCCAGGTCCCGCTGTTCGTCGAGCCGGGGCAACGGATCCGCGTGGATACCCGCTCCGGCGAGTACGTCGCGCGCGCCTAGTGTCCCGAGGCGAGCACTAGATGCGTCGATCCGACCAGCGCAGGGCGGCCGTCATCGCGCTCTACCAGAATGACCTCACGGGCAGGCCGCTGGCGCAGACGTTGAAGCCGGACGCGTCGCTGTTCGCACGCGCGCTGGCGCACGCGGCCGCCGATCGTGCCGAGGAGCTCGACGAGGTGATCGACCGTCATTCCCACGGTTGGTCGGTGCAGCGCATCCAGCCGCTGGAGCGCAGCATCATGCGCGTGGCGCTGATCGAGATCCTGCATCCCGACGCGGCCCCGGCTGATGAGCCGATACCACCGGAGGGGGCGATCGAGGAGGCGGTCGAGAGCGCCAAGACGTTCTGCGGCGCAGATGCTCCTGCGTTCGTGAATGGGGTGCTGGGCGCAGTGTTGCGCGAGGTGCGCGAGAATGCACGGATCCGATGAGCAAGAACCCGAGCGTCGAGCGCCTTGAGGAGTTGATCGCGCGCCTGGAGCGCGCGGGCGAGCAGCTGCGCTCGGGCGAGCTCTCGGCGGACGCGGCGGCGACGATGGTCGAGGACTGCGCTGCCCTGGCGACGCAGGCCGCGGCCGAGCTCGAGCAGCTGACCCGCGCCGAGGTCTCGGCCCCGGCGCCCGGCCAGGACAGCCTCCTATAGGGCCCGCTCCCATGGGCACCTCCTCCGCCCACCCGTCGAACGCCGTCACCGCGACAGGCGGCTACCCGGAGCATCTGCGCGAGGAGGTCGAGCGCTATCTGGCGCAGCTGAGCTTCGCCGAGGAGCCGATCACGCAGGGGCTCGACGAGGCGATGCGCTACTCGCTGCTGGCGGGCGGAAAGCGCATCCGCCCGGTACTCGCGCTTGCGACCGCGCGCACCGTCGGCATCGAGCAGCGCGAGGTGCTGCCGCTGGCGGGCGCGATCGAGCTGATCCACACGTACTCGTTGATCCACGACGACCTCCCGGCGATGGACGACGATGCGCTGCGCCGCGGGGCGCCGACGTGCCACGTGAAGTTCGGCGAGGACGTCGCGATCCTGGCCGGCGACGGCCTGTACGCCGAGGCCTTTCGCCACCTGCTCACGCAACAGCGCGCGAATCCGGAGCGACTGCTTGCGGCGGCAGCCGAGCTGGCAGCCGCGACAGGTGTCAACGGCATGGTCGGCGGGCAGTACGCGGACGTGAAGGCCGATAGCGAGTCGGGCCCGGCCGTGCTGCGGCGGCTGCACGAGCTCAAGACCGGACGTCTGATCGGCGCGTCCGTGCTCTGCGTACTACTGTTGACGGGGATCGAAGACGGAGCACGGACAGCGCCGTTCCGTCGATTCGCAGCTGAGCTGGGCGTTCTGTTCCAGATCGTCGACGACATACTTGATGTGACCGGCACCGACGATGCATTGGGAAAGCCACGAGGTAGCGATGAGCGTCACGGGAAGCGCACGTACGTGAGCGAGTTTGGGATCGAGCGCGCCAGGCAGCTGGCGGCCGAGTCGCACAGCATGGCGCGCCAGGCCCTCGCCGAGGTTGCCAGCCGCGCCCCCGGCACCGACGCGACCACCGAGCTCGAGGGAATCGCCGACTTCATCTACACCCGCACCTCATGACCGTGCTGGAGGACATCGACGGTCCCGAGGACCTGCACGGGCTGTCCGAGCAGGAGCTCGCGCAGCTCGCACAGGAGGTGCGCGAGCACATCATCGACACCGTTGGTGAGATCGGCGGGCACTTCGGGGCGAACCTCGGCACGTGCGAGCTGGCGGTGGCGCTGCACTCCGTGCTCGAGTCGCCACGCGACAAGATCCTGTGGGACGTCGGCCACCAGGCCTACCCGCACAAGGTCCTCACCGGCAGGCGCGAGCAGCTGAGCACGATCCGCCAGTACGGCGGCCTGGCTCCCTTCTGCTCGATCGCGGAGTCAGAGCACGACATCATGGGCGCCGGCCACGCCTCGACCTCGATCGGCTACGCGGTCGGCATCAAGGAGGGCATGCGCCACCTCGACCGCGAGCACGACGGTGAGTCCAAGGCGGACGGAAAGGTCGTCGCGGTGATCGGCGACGGCGCGATGACGGGGGGTGTGGCCCTGGAGGCGATCGGTCAGGCCGGCGGCCTCGGGACGCCGATCGTGGTCGTGCTCAACGACAACGGCATGTCGATCGCCCCGAACGTCGGTGCGCTGTCGCGCTACTTCAACCGTGTGCGCCTGAACCCGAAGCTGTGGCGCGCGCGCGCCGACCTCGAGGGCGGCCTGACGCGCCTGCCGATCGGCATCGGCGCCGCGTTCGAGCGCCTCGGACCCCACCTGAAGGAGTCGATCAAGGCGTTCTGGGCACCCGGCCTGTGGTGGGAGGAGCTCGACTGGGCGTACGTGGGCGTGATCGACGGCCACGACGTGCGCGCGCTGCGCGAGGCGCTGCGCGAGGCGATCGCGGCGGAGCGCCCCGTCGTGGTGCACATCGCGACAGTCAAGGGCAAGGGCTTCGCGCCCGCCGAGGAAGGCGGCCTCGAGGGCATGGAGCAGTGGCACGCCGCCAAGCCGAAGTCGATCCTCAACGGTTCGCCGACCCGGCCCGCGGCGCTCGCCAACCGTGGGGGTAAGAAGACCCCCGCGCCGCCGCCGCAGTACACGCAGGTGTTCGGCGAGGCGCTGCTGCGTGAATGCGAACGCGACGAGCGCGTCGTGGGCATCACGGCGGCGATGAACTCCGGGACGGGCCTGAACATCCTGCAGAAGGCGATGCCCGAGCGCTACTTCGACGTCGGCATCGCCGAGCAGCAGGCGATCCTGTTCGCCGCCGGCCTCGCGCTCGAGGGCGTGAAGCCCGTCGCGGCGATCTACTCGACGTTCCTGCAGCGGGCCTATGACCAGATCGTTCACGACGTGTGCCTGCAGCGATTGAACGTGGTCTTCGCGATGGACCGCGCGGGCTTGGTCGGCGACGACGGACCGACCCACCACGGGGCCTTCGACATCGCCTATCTGCGCTGCCTGCCGAACATCGTGCTGATGGCCCCCCGCGACGAGGCGATGCTCGTGAACATGCTGCGCACCGCGATCGAGTACGACGACGGGCCGATCGCGCTGCGCTACCCGCGCGGGGAAGGCGAAGGGGTGGCGCTGCCGCGCGAGCCGCGCGCGATCGCGATCGGCACCGGTGAGATCCTGCGCGAGGCCGACGCCACGCCGCAATCGGCGCGCGATGGACGCCGCGTGGCGCTGATCGGCTACGGCAGCGGTGTGGGCAAGGCGCTGGCGGCCGCCGACGAGCTGCGCCGCCAGGAGATCGCGGTGACGGTCGCGGACGCGCGCTTTGCCAAGCCGATCGATGCGGGCCTGATGGCGCAACTGGCCGCCGAGCACGACCTGCTGGTGACGGTCGAGGAGGGGGTGCTCGCCGGCGGCTTCGGCTCGGCTGTGTGGGAGACGCTCAACGACGCAGGCGTGACGCCGCGCATCCTGCGGGTGGGCCTGCCGGACGAGTACGTGACGCACGGCAAGCCCGCACTGCTGCACGAGGAGGTCGGTTTCACCGGCGAGCGCATCGCCGCGCGTGTCGCCGCGGCGCTGTCGGACCGTGGCCGTCGCCGCACGATCAGCGGCAGCCGCGGCGGATCTCAGGGCACCGGTCCAGCCGTCGTCGGCGCCTGAGTGCCCCCCTCGATCGTTAAATGAAACGACCCGCCGGGGAGAGCGGGCCGTTTCGGGAGGAGGGATTCAGGAGAGCAAGATGCTGCACTCTCGATCAATCAACATGATGGCCAGCGCCGGCCGTGGCGTGTGTGACATCGATCACAGTTGGGCCTCCTCTTCGTGAGTGGCGTCGCCGGCCGACACGCGTGAGGTCTGCAACGTCGTGTCCGCGCCCGGCACCGGCGCGAGTTGTGTGTAAGGGTTTCCAGGCGATGGGCAAGCGGCGTCTCGACACCCTGCTGGCTGAGCGCGGACTGTTTGCGTCGCGTAGCCGGGCTGCTGCGTCGGTGATGGCCGGGGAGGTGTTCCTGACGCCTGGCGAGCGCGCGATCCGCTCCGGTGAGCGCCGCGCGGCCAAGCCCGGCGAACTGGTCGACGAGCACACGCAGGTCCGGCTGCTGGAACGTCCGGCGTTCGTGTCGCGCGGTGGCATCAAGCTCGCCAACGCGCTCGCCGCGTGCGGCCTCGGCGTGGAGGGTAGGCGCGCCCTGGACGTGGGCGCCTCGACCGGCGGCTTCACCGATTGCCTGCTTCAGCGCGGCGCGCGCGAAGTGATCGCCGTGGACGTCGGCTACGGAACGCTGGATTACCGTCTGCGCAGCGATCCGCGGGTTGCGGTGCTCGAGCGCACCAACGCGCGCGCGTTGACCGCCGCGATGCTGCCGGCGGCGCGCGTCGACCCCGACCGCAGGCCCGACCTGGCGACCGTGGACGTGTCGTTCATCTCGTTGAGCAAGGTGCTGGGAGCGGTGCTCGGCTGTCTGGAGCGCGGCTATGACGTGCTCGCGCTGGTCAAGCCGCAGTTCGAGCTGGGACGCGGCCGCGTCGGCAGCGGCGGTGTCGTGCGCGCGCCCGAGGATCGACGCGAGGCGCTGCTGGCGGCAGGCGCGAGCGCGCTCACCCTGGGAGCGGCGGTCGTCGGCTACTACTCCTCGGGCCTGCCCGGCCCGAAGGGCAACCAAGAGACGTTCATGTGGCTGAGCGACCCTGACGCGCCGGGCGGGCAGGGCGTCGCACCCGGTCCGGGGGCGCGCGTGGCGACGCGCGAGCAGGACGAGCTCGAGCGGATGGCACGGGAGGTCGAGCCGTGAGAGAGATGACCGTCTTCACGCACCGTCGTCCCGACGGCACCGGCCCGGCGCTCGCGCTGCTCGCAGCGCGCGCGGCGGAAGCGGGCGTGACGCTGCGTGTCGATGCGGAGGAGACGCTCAAGCACGGGTTGCGCGCCGGTCCCGGCCTGATGGTGGACGCGCCTGCCAAGGACGACGTCGAGCTGTGCCTCGTGCTCGGCGGCGACGGCACGATCCTGCGCGCTTTGCAGCGATACGCAGGGACGGGCGTTCCGGTGTTCGCGATCAACTTCGGCGCGATCGGCTTCCTCGCGACGGTTGAGCCCGAGGACATCGAGGACGGCTTCCGCCGCGCGCTGGTCGGCGACTTCGAGCTGCTGCGGCTGCCTGCGATCGTGCTCGACGACCCCGACGATCGCTCGCGGGCCGCGATCCAGACCGCGATCAACGACATCGCGATCCACCGCAAGGTCGGCGAGCGCGTCGCCGAGCTCGCGTACTCGCTCGACGGCGAGGAAGCAGGCAGCGTGCGCTGCGACGGCCTGGTGGTGGCAACGCCGGCGGGATCGACCGGCTACAACCTCGCCAACGGGGGTCCGGTGATGGCGTGGGGGGTGAAAGGCTTCGTGGTGTCGTTCATCGCGCCGCACTCGATGAGCGCGCGCGCGCTGGTGGCCGCGCCCGACGATCGACTGACGATCTACAACCGGTCGCTGGAGCCGCTCGACGTGGCGGTGGACGGTCGCCCCGCCGGCGAGATCCCCGCCGCAGGCCGGCTCGAGGCGCGCTTCGTCAACGACGTCGGCACGATCGCCCAGCTTCCGGGCTCCTCGTTCTATCGCCGCCTGCGCGAGAAGTTCGGGCGTCTGGCGAGCTGAGAGCAGGGCTCCGGGAGGCGCCCCGCCGGCGCGACGAGCTCAGGCGACCTGCGCGTCGCGACGCTCGACGGCGGTGTCCTCGCTCGTGCCGCCGTTGCGCTGCATCGAAGCGATGAAGTCGTCCAGCTGGGCTCGCGAGAAGCGCCGCTGGCCACCAGGCGTGCGGTAGCACTCGATGTGGCCGGCGTCTGTCCAGCGGCGCACGGTTGCGAGCGAAACGCCCACATAGCGGGCGGCCTGGGAGCTGGTGAACACGAGCTGGCGGTCGTTGCGGGGCTGTGCGGATGGGATGGACACGGGCGGCGTTTCCTGAACCTCGGTGGGTTTGCGGTCAAGGGGTACTTCGTCCGAAAGCGCCGAGAACTTGAGCCGCGGCGAGGTTTGTTGGCGTTTGTCGCTGCTCGCGAGTCTCCAGGGCGCAGGCCAAGCCGCGCGAGCAAAGGCCGTGACCCGCTCAGGCGGCGCCTGGCACGAGGCCCTTCTTTTGCAACCAAACGTGCACAGAGCTACTCGGGGTGGTCATTTCCGGCTGATTCGGTTACTATCGTGTCCAAACCTACTCATGTGGCTCCGTCCACGCGGACGGCAAGGATGGCAGCAGGGAGCCCCTGGAGCGCAAACGGACTGGAGAAGGAGACGACATGGTTGAACCTCACAGCAACTAGTACCCAAAGAAGTCACAGCTTCGAATGAGGGCGTCCCGCGAGTGTCCGGGGCGTCCTCATTCTTTGTTGAGAACGCGCTCGCGCAGGTTTCCCCAGATGCGCGGCGAGCGGTCGCGTCCGTGGGCGCGACTCGTGCTCGATGCCTTTGCCTCAGAGCGAGGGCTTGCGAGCTCGGCGACGCGTCGCTCGAATTCCAGCTCTGTCTCGAAGTTCGAGTCCTGAGCGAAGGTGGGGCCTTCGCGGTCGAGCACGCGCACGAAGGCCTCCACGAATTCGGCGTCGAGCTGCCCGTTCTCGGCCCCCCGACGCAGCTCCGTCTTGGCTTCCTCTGGCGTCATATGCGCGCGATAGCCCCCGCGCCCCGTGACCGTGGCGTAAATCGAGCAGATCGCGAGGATCCGCGAGGCCACCGGGATCTCCTTGCCGATCAGGCCTGCGGGGTAACCCCGACCGTCAACGCGCTCGTGGTGGTAGAGGATCGCGTCGGCTACAGCGCCGTAGCCGTCGAGCGCGCCCACGAGCGCGGCGCCGTCCTGCGGATGGCTCTTGACGATCTCCATATCCTGCTCGTCGACCGTCTCGGCGTGCAGGACTCGGTCGGGCCACGTGAACTTGCCGATCTCGTGCAGCAGTCCGGCGGCATGCACGTCGTCGCGTTCCTCCTCGTCACAGCCGACCTCCGCGGCCAGCGCCTTGGCGTAGCCGGCAACGGCAGCTGCGTGGCGCCCTGTCGTCTCGTCGCGCTTACCCAAGGTTCGTACGAGCGTTCGCAGCACCCCGAGCTGGAGGCCCACGAGTTGTCTGCTGCGAGCCGCCAGCTGCTCGGCTCTGTCCTCCGAGCGCAGGAGTGCGACGGTGAGATGGCGGAAGATCAGGAAAACGGGGACCGCGGCCAACAGGATTGGTAGGCCCGCGCTCCGGTATGCGAGAACGAGAATCGTGGCGATCACCGCGACCGCAAGCTCGCCCGGCAGCAAGGGGAGGAACAGCTCCCGTGTGAGACGAGCGAGCGAGCGACCTTCGCTCACGCGCAGATTCAGCGCGAACAGAACGAAGTTGAGCACGAGCAGCACTGCGGCGGCAATCAGCACGATCAGACCGAACAAGATGGCGTGGGACGCGTCCTGGCTGTGCATCCCGGCGACGTTGCCGAAGGCTGCCCAGACCACCAGCCCGCCAACGAAGGGAGCCACCGCGTAGGTGACGAGGTTGTTCAACCAGAGCGCCGGCGAGAGACGCTTCGCGGTCGAGCGCTGGATCATCGCGGCCACGCCACACGCTGCCGCCGGCGCCGGGCCAAGTAGGCCCATGGCGAGCACCATGGCGCCCAGCGACGCGCTCAGCTGCCCCGCGCTGGTCTCTACGCTGAACCACTCTCCCGCGAACGCGATCGTCAGCAGCAGCGCCACGAGGCCGAGCGGATGCCATTCGCCTCTCGATGACAGCCACACGCTCGCCGCGACCGTACCGAGGAGCAGCAGAGCCTCGGCTGCCCAGAACAGACGTCTCGTAATCATGGATGCAGGCATCGCGCGCTCTGTCGTCCTTAACGGCCGTCGCGGTGTAGTACTTGAGGGGAGGGGGGAGCGTCGGTGGGGTGCAGCCGCTCGCAGGCGGTCCTACTTCGCGGCGGGCGCGGGCGGGCGCGCCTCGTCGGGCGCAGTCTGCGAACCGGCGGCCTGCGGAGAGTCGAGACTTGGCTGCGGATCGGCTTCAAGCCCGGTCAGCGTCAGGTGCACGAACGCGACGGTTGCGCTCGCCGAGACCAACCCCAGAATCAGAAAGGCCACCCGCGCCGAGCTGATCGCTACCAGTGCTCCGCCGAGGGGCAGGCCAACCGCGAGACATAGCGCGGCAATCGATTCGACTGCGCCCATCAGCCGGCCGTGCAGGCGCTGAGGCGTCAGCCGCTGGACGAGGCTGATCAGCGACGGCCACTCCAGCCCGTTGCCGACTCCCCCCACCACCGCGGCGACGCACGCCAGCGCCAGCGAGGGAGCGACGGCGAAGCCGACGAAGGCTGCGCCGAGCATGAAGATGCCGGCGCTGAGCATCAAGCCCAGTCGGCGCCGCACCGAGCGCGCGAAGAAGATGCTTGCGAGCACAGCGCCTGCTCCCCATGAGGTGACGAGCAGCCCATAGCCACGGTCGCCGGCGTGGAGCGTCGCCTTTGCGTATGTGACCTCGATCGGGCTGGCGGCCGAGATGAAGATCAGCGCCGCCACCTCCGCCAGAAGCAGCTTGCGCAGCGCGGCAACCTCGTTGATGTGCGACCACGCTGCGTTCAGGCGGGCCCGGGCAGAGTTGGCGCCCGCCTCCTCCACATGGGGATGCAGGTCGATCAGCAGGCCGGCGCAGATCAGGAACGAACCGACATCGATGAACAACGCGGCGGGCGCTCCGGCGGCGGCGACCACAGCACCGCCGAGCGCCGGTCCGGCGACGAACGAGACCGAGAACCCGATGTTCAGCGCGGCGTTCGCCCGGCGTTCTGCCTCCTGCGCCTGAGCCTCGAGGCTCCTGCGCGGACTCGTCGAGCTGTCTGCGTGGGCGTGCGCAGTTTCCCGCGCGACCTTCGCCACCTCCGCACGCAGCAACGCGCTGGCGGCGAGCGCCGCGGTGCCGTCGAGCGCCGCGAGGACCAGCACGGCCGGCAGCGAGAAGTGCCACAGGAGCACCGCGAGCGACGCCGTGGCCACCGCCTCGAAGAGATACAGGGCACTGAGCTCGCTGCGACGCGCCGACGCCTCGACGCGGGCGACCAGTCCGGGCACGAGGAACGCCGGCAACGCCTGCCAGGCGAACAACAGCGCCGCAACGGCGAGCGCACTGTGGGTGTGGTCGAAGACCGCGAGCGACAGCGCGACCAAGCCGACCCACGATCCCAGCCTGTTGATCGTGTACGCGGTGATGATCCGGCGCAGCCGGGGAGAGGACAGGGGGGAGCCCACGCCGCCACGCTAACGCCTGAAAGCGACGATGCCAGTCGCTTCGTCGCAGAGGCGCCGCGACGGACAGTCGTCCACAAAGGCGTGGGATCGGTCCTGCCCACCCGCTACCTTCATCGCATGGACGCTGGCACTCCAGGGGTGACGCGACCGATTGACGTGATCATCGCCGACGACCACGCCGTCGTCCGCGACGGCATTCGCGCGGTGCTGCAGCGCGAGGGCGGCGAGTTCCGCGTGGTCGCCGAAGCAGCGGACATCCCGGCGATGATCCGCGAGGTGCGCGAGCACAAACCCGACCTGCTGACGCTCGATCTGACGATGCCGGGCGGCTCGAGCCTCGGCGCGCTGCCGTCGTGCTTCATCTCGCATCCGACGCTCGCGGTGGCGATCCTGACGATGCGCGAGGACCCCGAGTACGCCCGCCAGGCGCTCAGGGCGGGGGCGCGCAGCTACGTCCTCAAGGAGGCCGAGCCCGCCGAGCTGCTGCAGGCCTTCCGCCTGGCCGTCGCGGGCGGCAACTACCTGCACCCGCGACTCGGCGCCCTGATGGCGACCGGCGAGGACGGCGCGACCGACGGTGTCGTCCTGAGCGAGCGCGAGCGCGAGGTAGTGCGCCTGATCGCCAACGGCTACACCAACCCGGAGATCGCCGAGCAGCTGAACGTCGCCGAGCGCACCGTGAAGACCTACCGAGCCCGCGCGATCGAGAAGCTCGGGTTCTCCTCGCGTGCGGAGATCACGGCGTACGTGCGGCGCACGGGGCTCGCGGACTAGTTGATGTTAAGGCCGGCCTGACGGCCGGCTCGCGGCGTTCGTAGTTGTCCCGAGTTCGTGCAACGCCCGGCCTCGCGCGAGGTCCGGTCAGCGCGCCCGGCCGAGGGCACGGCGCAGGCGAAGCACGATCGCGAAAGAGATCGCTGCGAGCGCCAACCGACGTCGATCCCGCCACGCCTGCCTGCCTTCACCTTCTTCGATGAGCTGGTGCAGGTGCGCGCTCCACTCACACTGATAACGGCATGCATCCTCGCTGCTCATCCATGCGAGCGCCCACCTCGGCGGGGCATACGCGCCTTCTCTGTGCCTGATGACCTGCACCTCGCCCGTGCGCTCTTCGATTTCGACATGACCGCCATACCTGATTCGCGCTTCTCTGAAACGTCGTTCTGTGTGCATTTCCCACTCCCAGACCGAACGGCGCAAGTCGTTGCGGCGGCGGCGCATTTCCCATCGAGGACGTATACCGATCCATGCGCACGCGGCACTGCCGGCTGCGCCGACGATGGTTGCGATCCACACGACCGTGGTCATGCGCTCCAACCCGGAACAAGCAATTCGAGTGCCCGTTTCTGATCGGCTGTCTCCTGGTGCGCCACGCGGCGCCCTTCACCATTGAGTTTGTAGTAGCGACGAGCGGGGCGGCCCTCATCCTCGGGGCTGATCTGCTCCCAGCGGCCATCGAGTAGCCCTTCGTCCTCGAGCCGGCGCAGGATCGCGTAAGCAGTGCCCACCGGCACACCACTCGCGCGCACAACCTCCAACCCGTACGCCTCGTCGGCCGGTGCGTCGAGAAGCACCTGGAGGATGAGCTTGGTCTGGTGGGAGCGCTTCCTGGGCATGCGCGCGAGAATAGCATGAACTCAGAATAGGTCAAGGCCGTTCAGCGGCCCGGCGCAGCTCAGGCGCCGTGATCTCATCCCAGCGGCGCTTTCGCCTTTCCAGTCTCATTGCATTACTAGCCATAGCGCGAGCGCTTGGCCATGTACGCTGACCGGATGGCGTCCTCCCGATCGAGTGTGCCGGTCGAGGGCTACCAGCTGACCGACATCTCCCCACGGGCCTTCCAGCACCCGGCGGACCGTGCCGCCACCGCGGCGCTCGGCTCGATCCCGTACCTCGACACCGTCGTGCGCAAGCTGATCGAGCTGGGCTACGAGCGCGCGCTGCGTCAGAGCTACCTAGGCTCCTCGGTGCGCCTCTCAGAGCAGCAGCTGGGCGAGGTTTGGCGGGAGCACGCGCTCGCCTACGCGACGCTCGACATGCCCGACGTCCCCGACCTGTACCTGACGCAGTTTCCCGCGCCCAACGCGCTCGCGATCGGCGCTCGCCGGCCGATCGTGGTGGTGCAGTCCGAGCTCGTTCACCTGCTCGACGGGCCGCAGCGGCGGGCGGTGTTCGCGCACGAGGCAGCGCACATCCTCGCCGACCACCAGCTGTATCGCACCGCGCTGACGATCCTCGTGCTGCTCACGCGCAGCTCGCGGCTGCCGCTGCCGCTGGGCCCGGTGCGCTCAGCGTTGATGGAGTGGGGGCGCGCCACCGAGCTGAGCGCGGACCGCGCCGCTGCGCTCGTCACCCGCGACCCACTCGTGGTGTGTCGCACGCTGATGTCGCTCGCCGCCGGCGCGATGGTCGAGGAGCTCGACCTCGACCTGTTCATGCGCCAGGGGATGGACTACAAAGACCAGGGCGGCGGGCTCGAGCGCCTGACCAGGCTGATGCTCGACCTCGGCGTCACGCATCCGATGCCGGTCAGGCGCGCGCACGAGCTGATGGCGTGGGTGCAATCGGGCGAGTTCGACCGCATCGTCGACGGTGAGTATCCGCGGCGCGGTGACCCCGTCGACGCCCGCGCCGACAGCAGCGAGGCGGTCTCGTTCTACGCCGAACGCATCCGCGACGGCTTCCGCGACGCGGGCGAGTCGATCAGCTCGGTCGGCAAGGAGCTCGCCGGATGGCTGCGCGGGTCAGGCGAGGACGGTCAGCTCAGCGAGGACGCCCAGCCAGACGAGGACGGCCAGCCCGGCGAGGGCATCACCGCGCCGCGAACCTCCGAGGATTGACGGCGGGCGGCCAGCGCGCGCTCGCTGCAGTCGGACTAGGAGGCGGGCTGGTGCTCGACGGCCGCCGCAGGGCGTCCGGCGAGCGGAACCGTCAGGCGCATGATCGTGCCGCGCTCGGGCGCGCGCGCCCATTCGAGCTCGCCGCCGACGAGCTCCGCGCGCTCACGCATACCCGACATGCCGAAGCCACCCTCCAGGCCGTCGCCGCGCGGGCCGAGCCGCGCCGTCTCCGGCAGGCCGCGCCCGTCGTCGGTCACCGACGCCTCGACCGCGCCGTCGCGCGAGACCACGCTGATCACCGCTCTCGTCGCCTGCGCGTGGCGGCTGACGTTCGTCAGCGCCTCCTGGACGACCCGGTAGATCGTGCTCTCCAGCTCGGCGTCCAGGCGTGGGGCGCTCTCCGAGGCCGTCTCGTGGGCGCTGTCGGAGATGGCGCTGAGGTCGATCTCCGTCTTGACCTCCAGTCCGTCGATCGCCTGTGCGCGCCGTGCCAGCGCCTCGAGCGCGGCCGCCAGCCCGAGATCGTCGAGCGCCGCGGGACGCAGCTCGGTGATCAGATGGCGCAGGCCGTCGATCTCGGTGCCGAGGCCCTCGAGCGCCGCGTTCACGGCCGCACTCAGCGCTACCTTGTCGTCCAGGTCGCGGGCGTTCGCGAGCTGCAGGCGCAGAGCGCCGATGCCCTGGATGCTCTCGTCGTGGATCTCGCGCGCCCAGCGCGTGCGCTCGCGCTCGCGTGCTTCCATGCCGTAGCGCAGACGTTCGATCTCGACCGAGCGCTCAGCTGCCAGGCGCTGCGCGACGCTCGACGCGAAAGCGTTCAACGCCTGACGGTCAGGGTCGCGGAAGCCTCCCTGCTCGCGCAGCACGATCACCATGCCGCCCCCGTGCGCCTCCATGTTGAGCGGCTCGACCAGCACCGCGCGCGCCTCGAGCCCGAGTTCGTGCAGCCACGCCGCCTCCTCGCCGCGCGGGCGATCGAGCGACACCGGCTTGCCCTGGAGGTACAGCGCCCCGAGCGCGCTGCCCTGCACGGGCGTGATCCGCAGCCGCACCGACGCGCCGCTGCTAGCCGCCACGCGCAGCTCGCCGCGCTCCTCGATCACCATGAGCAGCGCGCTCGCGTCGAGCAGCGCCAGGCCGCGGTCGGCCATCAGCCGCAGCAGCCACAACTCTGATCCGGAGAGCACGGCCGAGATTATGGACCGCCGGCGCGGATACGCGCCGTGGTCGGCTCCGGCGGTTGTCGAGGCTGCGTCGTGGCGGCTTCGTGCGCGGGCCCTGCGGCGGACGGCTCAGTTGGTGGTTGGCTGGGCGCCAGGTCTCCGTTGACGCTGCGAAGCGCCGCGCGCGCGCGCCCGACCATCGCCTCCGCGTTCACATCGCCCTGCCATGCCGCGAGTCCAACTGAGATCTCGAGCGGCTGGCGCGTGCCGTCGGCTTCGATCTTGATCGTGTGCAGCCGCTCCAGAGCGCGGCGGGCGACGATCTCTCCGCGTGGGCCGTCGGCGCCGGGCACGACGATCAACAGATCCTGCGCCTCGGCGCCGTCACGCCCGATGCGTCCGACGCGGTCGAAGCAACGCAGCTCTCGTCGCAGAGCGCCGGCGACGTAGTCGAGCGCCTGCTCTCGCAGCTCGCCGCCGTGATCACGGGCCATTTGATCGAGGTTGTCGATCACGACCAGCAGGCAGCTGAGGCGCGTGCCGAAGCGTTCGGCGCGGCCGATCTCCTCCCGCAGACGCTCGCTCATCGCAGCCGCAGCCAGGCGCCCACCAGCGTCCGGCTGGAGCCGATCGGAGCGTGGATTGGGGTCACTGGCAGCCATGCCTGTAGCGGACGAGTGTACGCCCGGGTGAACGGTCCTTCCTGGACCGCTTTTACGATTATGCCCGCCGCTGGACGTCGGGACAAGGACAGCACGCGCGCGACCGCGGACGCTGCCGCGCGGGCGTCGCCGGGATTTGCCGCGCCGTCGCAATCCGTCCCCGCGCGCTGGTAGACCACGTGAGGTGCTGCAAGAGCTGCGTGTCGAGAATCTGCTTCTGATCGAGGAGGCCCAGCTGCGCCTGGCGGGAGGGTTGAACGTCCTCACCGGCGAGACCGGCGCGGGCAAGACCGTGCTGGCGCACGCCCTCGACCTGCTGCTCGGCGGCCGCGCGCGGCCGGGGATCGTCCGTCCCGGGGCCGGCGAGGCCTATGTCGAGGGGATCTTCGATCTGCCCGAGTCGCTGCGCGAGCAGCTCGGCGAGCGCGTCAGCCCCGACGCCGAGGAGCTCGTGCTCGCCCGTCGCGTCGGCGCCGACGGACGTACTCGCGCCTACCTCGGCGGCCGCTCGGCGACGGTGGCGGAGCTGCGCGACGTCGCGGGCACGCTGCTGGCGTTCTACGGACAGCACGAGCACCGTAAGCTGACCGTCTCGGGCGCGCAGCTGGAGATCCTCGACAGCCTCTGCGCCGGCGAGCACGAGGCCCGCCTACGGGCCTGCGCGGAGGCCTTCGCACAGACACGACTCCTGGAGGCGCGGCTGGGGGAGCTGCGCGAGCTGGCCTCCCAGCGCGAGCGTGAGCTCGACCTGCTCGAGTACGAGCTCGCGGAGATCGACACGCTCGCTCCGGACGAGCAAGAGCACGAACAGCTGTTGGCGGCACGCGAGCGGCTGCGTCGCAGCGACGCGCTGCGCTCGGCCGCGGGCGCCGCCGCCGACGCGCTCGCTCCCGACGCAGGCGAGGCCGCGGGCGGCGCCCAGCTCGCGGCGGCGGCGAGCGAAGCGCTGGACGCGCTCGCCGGCGTCGACCCCACGCTGGACGCGCTCGGCGAGCGCATGCGCTCGCTCTCGATCGAGTCTCAAGATCTCGCCGGCGAGCTGCGCGAGTACGGCGAGCGGGCGGCCACCGATGGCCTCGAGGATCTCGTCGAGCGTCTCGGCGCAGCGGTCTCGCTGGACACGCTCGAAGAGCGCCTTGCCGCGATCGAACGCCTTGCGCGCAAGCACGGCGGCAGCGTCGGAGCGGTGCTGCAGTTCGCGCTGCAGGCCCGCGCGCGGCGCGACGAGCTCGCCGGCGCGGAGGTCGCGCTCGTGCAGAGCACCGAGCAGTTGAAGGACGCGCGGGCGGCGCTCGAGCGCCACGTGCTGTCGGTGCGGCGCGCGCGCCAGGCAGCCGCCCGCGGCTTCGCGACCGCGGTCGGTGAGCAGCTGGAAGCGCTGGCGATGGGCGAGGCGAGCTTCGATGTGACCCTCGAGCCGCGCGAGCCAGGCCCGGCGGGTGGCGACGCGGTCGAGTTCATGATCGCCCCCAATCCCGGCGTTCCGGCGGGGCCGCTGCGCGAGATCGCCTCCGGCGGAGAGCTCTCGCGTGTGATGCTCGCGATCATGAGCGTCGCCGGTGCCTCGGCGGCAGACGCGACGCTCGTATTCGACGAGGTCGACGCCGGCATCGGCGGCCAGACCGCACGCGCCGTCGGCGCGCGGCTGCGTGAGCTCAGCGAGCGCCGCCAGGTGTTGTGCATCACGCATCTGCCGCAGATCGCCTCGCTCGGTGCACGGCACTTCTCGATCGTCAAGGACACGAGCGCCGAGCCGACGCGTGCCACGGTCGTCGAGCTCGGCAAGGCCGACGTCGTCGCCGAGCTCGTTCGCATGCTCGGCGCCGACACCGACGACACCACCGCCCGCCGTCACGCGCGCGACCTGCTCCGCGCAGCCTGAGGCGACCGTCGGCTAAAGCCGCTGCACGCGCCGCGTTTTGCCGTCGCGGGCGTTACTCTCGCAGCTGTGGCTGTAACGCGATCGATGGAGTCCGAGCTCGCGCGCGCGGGCACGGTCGCAGGGCCGATTCGGCCTGGCAGGCGCACGAAGCTGCTCGTCGGACACCTCGTGCGCGGCGACGTCGCGCTGATCGACCACCTCGACATCGATCGCGTCTCGGCGGAGGAGCTGATCGCGGCGGGCGCTGTCGCGGTGCTCAACTGCAGGCCGTCCTCTGGCGGGTCATACCCGAACCTCGGTCCGCAACTGCTGGTGGAGGCTGGAATCCTGCTCGTCGACCTGCCCGACGACTCGCTCTTCGACACCGTCTCCGACGGTGATCCCGTGGTGATCAGGAGGATCCCCGCGAGCGCTGCGCTCGACGGCCTTACCAGCGGCGCGCCACACGCCCAGATTCTGCGCAGAGGGCAGGTGATCGCGCGTGGTGAGATCCTCGACCTCGAGCGCGTGCATGCCGACACGGAGGCCCGGCGCCTGGAGATCGATGAGGCGCTCGAGCGCTTCGCGCAGAACACGATCGAGCACATGCGTGAGGAGCGCGAGCTGCTGGCAGGCAGGATCGAGCTGCCGCGCTTCGCAACGGACTTCCGCGACCGCTCGACGCTGGTCGTCGTCCGCGGCGTCGGTCACCAGCACGATCTGCGCGCCCTGCGCCCGTTCATCCGAGATCTGCGACCGGTGATCGTCGCCGTCGACGGGGGCGCCGACGCGCTGCTCGAGGTGGGCCTGCAGCCGAACATGATCGTCGGCGACATGGACTCCGCCGGGGAGGCGGCGCTGCGCTGCGGAGCTGAGCTCGTCGTGCACTCCTACCCAGACGGCGAGGCTCCCGGACGCCACCGCCTGGAGCAACTCGGCCTGCCGTTCAAGCTCGTCCCGGCTCCCGGCACCAGTCAGGACGTCGCGCTGCTGATCGCCGCGGAGAAGGGCGCTCGGCTGATCGTCTCGGTCGGCTCGCAGTTCAACCTCGTCGACTTTCTCGATCGCAGCCGCAAGGGCATGTCCTCGACGTTCCTCACGCGTCTGCGCATCGGTGAGATCCTGGTCGATGCCAAGGGCGTCAGCCGTCTGTATCGGCCGCGGCCGGGGCTCACCCCGCTGCTGCTCGTGATCGCCGCCGGGCTGCTGGCGATGGTCGCGATCGTGTGGGAGACACCCGCGCTGCGCGACGTGGTCGAACTGCTGTGGTTGCAGCTGCGGGTGCTTCTCGGCCTCGGCTGACCCGCCCTCGCGAACGCGCATGTTCGACTATCGTTATCACGCGCTGTCCCTCGCCGCTGTCCTGCTGGCGCTGATGATCGGTGTGCTGCTGGGCGTCGCGATCGGCGACTCCAACCTCGTCTCCTCGGCCAAGAATGGCATCGTTCACAACCTCGACTCGGAAGTCGGCCAGGCACGACGCCAAGCCAGCGAACTGCAGACACGACTCACCAACGAGGAAGCGTTCGTCAACGGCCTGTACCCACTCTCGGTGCACGAACTGCTGGCGGGGCGCAACATCGGACTTGTGTTCCTCGGCGGCTCCTCCGACGAGGTGGACGGGCTCGTGCGCACCTCCGTCGCGCAAGCCGGGGGGAACGTGACGAGCGTCGTGGCGGTGCAGGAGCCGCTCAACCTCCCGGGCATCGCCCACGAAGCGGCCGGAACGCGCTACGCCTCGGTCGCGACGTCGGTGAAGCTCACCGAACATCTCGGCAACCTCGTCGGCCGCCAGCTGGTGAGCGGCGGCCCGGCCGTCGGGCGCGAGCTCGTCAGCCGCGTGCGCGGCAGCCTGTTCAGCGCCTTCGACGGGCAGCTCGCACGCCTCGAAGGGCTCGTCGTGATGCGCGCTGAACCGACCGGTATGAGCGCGTCTCAAAGCGAAGCCAGCGCCGCGTTCGAGTCCGGTCTGCTCGCGGGCGCAGCCGCCGCGAACGTGCCCGCGGTCGGTGTCGAGCTCAGCAGCACGCAGCCGTCGCAGATCCCGTGGTACCGCGGCAAGGGCATCTCGAGCGTCGATGACCTCGACAACCTCGCCGGGCAGGCCGCGCTCGACTACGCGCTCGCCGGCGCCCGCGGCAGCTTTGGCATCAAGTCGACCGCCAACTCGCTACTGCCGAGCATCCCCACGGCGGGCGCCGGCCAGCCCTGAGCCTGTCCGCGTGCGCAGCTAGCTTCCGAACATGCACGCCCTGCCATTCGTGCTCGCGCTGGCAGTCGCCGTGATTCTGGCTCCAACGTTGCTGCGCGGGCTGCGCGAGGCGGGACACACTCGCATCAACTATCGCGATCGTGCGCTGCCGTTCCCCTTCGGTGTGCTGAGCCTCGCCGCGGCGTTGCTCGCGTTGATCCCGCTGACGCTGCTCGCGCGACTCGTCTCTGCGCATGTCCTTCACCCCGAGCTGCTGCCGATCACCCTGTACGCGCTCGGCGTCCTCGCGCTCGGGCTCGTCGACGACACGCTCGCCGGTGATGAGCAGCGCCGGCGCGCGCGCGGCTGGCGCGGCCACGGTTCCGCGGCGCTTCGAGGCGAACTGACGACCGGCACGTTGAAGGCCGCCGGCTCGCTCGGGCTGGCGCTACTCGCCACGAGCTACCTGGGCCTGTCGAACGGCCGCTGGCTGCTGGCGACGGGGGTGCTCGTGCTCGCGACCAACGCCTTCAACCTGCTCGACCTGAGACCGGGACGGGCGACCAAGGCGTTCGTGGTGATCGGCGCAGGACTGACGATCGGCTCAGCCGACCTGCGTCCGCTGTGGGCGCTCGGGTTGTTCGCCGGCCCCGCGCTGGTCGCCGGCGCGTACGACCTGCGCGAGCGGGCGATGCTCGGCGACACCGGCGCGAACCTCCTCGGCGCGCTCGCCGGGCTGTGGCTGGTCCTCACGCTGTCGACCACCGGACAGCTGATCGCGCTCGCGCTGCTCGCCGTGATCACCGTTTATGGGGAGCTGCGCTCGATCTCCGCGCTGATCGAGCGCACGCCGGGATTGCGACAGCTGGACGCCCTCGGCCGCCCCTAAGCACCGATGGGCGGCGCGATACTGCGTCCTCGATCGCTCGTGTGCGCAGCACACTTCGCTCACTGCGTCCTTGTCTCGCTTGCCCCTCGGCGCCTAGTCCCGAAAGTCCGCTCGCTGCGTGCTTCCGGCGCCCGCGGCGCCGCGCTCGCCACTGGAGCGTCCACGCGGTCAGCTACTCTGGAGCCACTTCCTCGATGAGCCTGCATTACTCCGACCGCCACGCCCAGGCGCCCAGCAAGACCCGGTTCATCTTCGTGACCGGCGGCGTGGTCTCCTCACTCGGCAAGGGGATTGCGTCAGCCTCGCTCGGGCGGCTGCTCGTCGCACGCGGGCACACGGTCGGACTGCAGAAGTTCGACCCGTACATCAACGTCGACCCCGGCACGATGTCGCCCTACCAGCACGGTGAGGTGTTCGTGACCGAGGACGGCGCCGAGACCGACCTCGATCTCGGCCACTACGAGCGCTTCACCGACGCCAACACGAGCCACGCCTCGAACGTCACCGCGGGCGGCATCTACGACACCGTCATCCGTCGCGAGCGGCGCGGCGACTACCTCGGCGGGACCGTGCAGGTGGTGCCGCACATCACCGACGAGATCAAGCAGCGGATCGCGCTGATCGCCGAGTCCTCCGACGTCGACTTCGTGATCACCGAGATCGGCGGCACGGTCGGCGACATCGAGTCGCTACCGTTCCTCGAGGCGATCCGCCAGTTCCCGGTGGACGTCGGGCGCAGGCGCTGCATGTTCATCCACCTGACGCTGGTTCCCTACATCGGCCACGCGGGCGAGCTCAAGACCAAGCCCACCCAGCACTCCGTCAACGAGCTGCGGCGCATCGGGATCGCGCCGGACATGCTGATGTGCCGCTCGGAGGGGTCGCTGTCCACCGAGATACGCAAGAAGATCGCGCTGTTCGCGAGCCTGCCCGCCGAGGCGATCGTGTCGGCGTGCGACGTCGACAACATCTACAAGGTGCCGCTCACGTTCCGCGACCAGGGGGTGGACGACTTCATCCTCGAGCACTTCGGCCAGGACGAGCAGGCGCCGGCGCCGGACCTGTCGCGCTGGCGGGAGCCGATCGAGCGTTGGGAACGCGCGACCCAGACGGTGCGGATCGCGCTGGTGGGCAAGTACGTGCAGCTCGAGGACGCCTACCTGTCCGTCTCCGAAGCGCTGCGCCACGCCGCCTCGCTGCAGGACGGCAGGGTGCAGATCGAGTGGATCGACTCCGAGAGCCTCGAGAGCGGCGACGAGGACGAGATCGACCGCCAGCTCGGCGGCGTCGATGGGATCCTGATCCCCGGCGGCTTCGGCGGGCGCGGGATCGAGGGCAAGATCCTGGCCGCGCAGTTCGCGCGCGAGCACCAGGTGCCGTATCTCGGCATCTGCCTGGGGATGCAGGTCGCCGTCGCCGAGTTCGCCCGCAACGTCGCGGGCATGGAGGGCGCGAACTCCACCGAGTTCGACATCGAGACGCCCTACCCGGTCATCGACCTGCTGCCCGAGCAGAAGGAAGTGGCCGACCTCGGCGGCACGATGCGCCTCGGCGCCGACCCGATCAAGCTTCACGCCGACAGCCGCGCCCTCGAGATGTACGGTGAGGCGGTGATCTACGAGCGCCACCGCCACCGTTACGAGGTGAACAACCGCCTGCGCAAGCGCCTCACCGACCTCGCGGACGGCGGCGCCGGCCTGCGCGTGTCGGGCACCTCGCCGGACGAGCGCCTCGTCGAGGTGATCGAGCTCGACGATCACCCGTTCTTCGTCGCCTCCCAGTTCCACCCGGAGTTCAAGTCGCGGCCCGAGCGCCCCGCCCCGCTGTTCCGGGGGTTCGTCGCCGCCGCGCTCGAGCACGCGGGCAGCAGGGAGGATTTACTGGATGACCGGCAGGCGGGATCGTCTGTGGGGGCATCAGCGCAGCGTGCCGGCCGGCCGTGACGGCTCCGACGTCGCTCGAAAGGGTCGGTGAGCTGGAGCGCCGCTACCTCAACGGCACCTTTGCCGAGCTGTGCCGGATCGAGAGTCCCTCGGGTCATGAGCGCGGCTGTGCCGAGCGTGTGATCGCCGAGCTGCGCGCGCTCGGCGTCGAGGTCCACGAGGACGACGCGGGGCCGCGCGCGGGCTCGGACTGCGGCAACCTGCTTGCGTTCATCCGCGGCGACGACCGCACGGGCGCCCAGCAGCCGCAGACCCCGGACGAGCGCGGTGCGGGTCGGCCGAGCGTGCTGCTGTGCGCGCACCTCGACACGGTCCCTTTGCGGGCTCCTGTCGAGCCGGTGCTCCTCGACGGCGGCTGGGAGAACGCCAACGACGGGATCCTCGGCGCCGACAACAAGGCTGCCGTCGCGGTGCTGCTCGCGCTCGCGCGCCACATCCGTCAGCAGGGTGCGCCGGTCGATGTGGAGCTGCTGTTCACCGTCGGCGAGGAGGTCGCGTTGGCGGGAGCGCGCGCGTTCGACACGGCGCGCCTGCGCAGCGGCTTCGGCTACGTCTTCGATCACGCCTCTCCGATCGGCGAGGTGGTGCTCGACTCGCCGACGCACTTCCGCGTGCAGGCATCCTTTCGCGGCGCCGCCGCGCACGCGGGGATCCGTCCCGAGGACGGCCGCAGCGCGATCCTCGCGGCGGCGCGTGCCGTTGCCTCGCTCTCGCTCGGCCGACTGGACGAGGGCACGACCGTCAACGTCGGCACGATCGCCGGTGGCACCGCAATCAACGTCGTCCCGGAACACTGCTCGCTGACGCTCGAGGCCCGAGCGCTCGGAGACGAGCGTGCCGAGACGGTCGTCTCGGAGATCGTCGACCGTTTGCACGAGGCGGCGAACCTGCCCGACTGTGACTGCGACCTCGACGTCAGCGTGGAGCGCACGTTCTCCGGCTACCGCCTGAGCCCGAGCAGCGCAGCGGTGCGCGCCGCCGAGCGGGCGCTGCGCCGCTGTGGGCACGAGCCCGTCCACATCTCGAGCGGCGGTGGCTCCGACGCGAACGCGCTGATCGCAGCGGGGTTCCCCACGGTGAACCTCGCGAACGGCACCGAGCACAACCACGAGCCGGGGGAGCGTGTGAGCGTGCTCGCGCTCGAGCAGATGCTCGACGTCGCGCTCGCGTTGCTGGATGAGGCCGCGAGCCTCGCGCCCGCCACCGCCCTGTAGCTTGCAGCGCCGATGCTGAAGCTCCGTGCCGCCACCGTCGTAGAGACCCTTGACACGGGCGATGACCGCGAGATCCGCCCCGTCGGGCGCGAGCGCTCGAGCGCCGTCGCCGAGCAGCGGCTGGTGATCGAGCTCACCGGCGACGTCGACGCCGCCAGGCGTCGCGAGGCGATCGCCGACGTCGCGCTGGTGGGGCGCGCGGAGGTCGGTGACGAAGTCGTGGTCAACGTCGAGGCGCTCGATCTGGGCCTGGACTCTGGTGGATTCGACGTCGTGCACGTCAACCTCACGCGCGGGCTCGACGGTGAGAACGACCTCAGCCGCGGGCTCCCGCACGCGATGAAGCTCAACTACACGAGCCTGCAGCACGCGGTCACGCCCGTCGAGCGCGAGCAGCTCGAGCTGCCGGTGGGGCGAGCGGCGGCGGTGCTGGCCCTGCACGGCCAGCTTGCGGGCGTGGCGTGGGCGTTCGCGCAGGCAGCTCCCGGCGCGCGACTCGGCTACGTGCAGACCGAGGGCGGAGCGCTGCCCGGCGGGCACTCGCGCACCGTGCGTGTGCTGCGCGAGCGGGGCCTGCTCGCCGATCACCTGACGGCGGGGGCGGCGTTCGGCGGCGAGCAGGAGGCGATCAGCACCGCCGGCGCGCTGCACCACGGGCTGCGCGAGCGCGGTTGGGATGCAGCGGTCTGCGGTCCGGGGCCGGGGGTCGTCGGCTCGGGCTCGGCGCTCGGGCACGGCGGCATGGTCGCGCTCGACTCGGCGCACGTCGCGCTGGCGCTGGGCTGTCCCACGCTGCTGGTCGCGCGCATGTCCTCGGGCGATGAGCGAGCACGCCACCGCGGCATCTCCCACCACACGCTGACCGTGCTGGACCTGCTGCTCGAGCCGGTCACGGTGGCGCTGCCCGCGGGCATGCGCTCGCCGGTCGGTGCCGACCTGCGCGCCGGCCTCGGCGCGGTGTTCGGCGGCGCGATGCCGAGCCAGCCGAGCCCCGAGCGCCGCGCGCTCGCGCTCCACGTGGAGCGTCCGGCGCGCATCGCACGCCACGACTGGCGCCGGGCGAGCATCGACCTGCCGTCCTATGCCGCCAGCGGACTGCCGACCGAGACGATGGGTCGCGGGCTCGCTGCCGACCCGCTGTTCTTCGGTGCCGCGCTCGCCGGCGGCAGCGCCCTCGCGGAGCTCGTCGCGCAGTCCGCGACCGAGCACCCGGATCCACAGGACGGAGCCGGCGAAGACTGATGAGCGGCTCCTTCGAGGCGCTCGGCGGCGACACCGTCTACCACGGTCGGCTCGTCGACGTGCGCATCGAGCGGTTCCGTCACGCCGACGGAGAAGAGGTCACGCGCGAGGTCGTGCACCACCGGGGAGCGGTCGCTGTCGTGGCCTACGACGCCGAGCACGTGTGGCTGGAGCGCCAGCCACGCGAGGCGATCGGCGAGCCGGCGCTGCTCGAGATTCCGGCGGGGCGTCTGGACGTCGACGGTGAGCGCCCGTTGCAGGCCGCCCAGCGTGAGCTCGCCGAGGAGATCGGCCGCGGTGCCGAGCACTGGGAGCCGATCCTCACCTACTACACGAGCGCGGGCTTCACGGACGAGCAGGTGCACCTGTTCGCAGCCACCGAGCTGCACCCCGCCTCGGCCGACAGCGGCGAGCAGGAGCGCATCGAGCTCGTCCCGTGGCCGCTACCCGAGCTGGACGACGCGATCGCGCAATGTCGCGACGCGAAGACGCTGATCGGGCTGATGTGGCTCGCGCGTCGCCTCGGCACCTGAACGCCCGCTTGCATCGCCAGGAGCACCCCTGGCGCCAGCGAAGCTCACGGGGATGACATCAGCCGAGACCGCCGCCCCTCCGACGATCGCAGTCACGGGCACGGATACGCTCACGCCGATCGTCGGCCGCCGAATCCTCGCCGGCGGCGAGCGGCTCGGCGCGCGCACCGGGATCGAGTCGCTGCTGCTCGACTTCCTCGCCTATCTCGAGCTCGAGCGCGGGCTTTCGCGCAACACGCTCGAGGCCTACCGCTCAGACCTGCTGCAGTTCGGCGAGTTCCTCGATCGGCGGGGGCTGGCGCCGGCGCGCGTCGTGCACGGCGAGGTGGCGAGCTTCCTCTCAGAGCTCGACGTCGCGCCCAGCACGCTCTCGCGCAAGGTCGCATGCCTGCGCTCCTTCTACCGCTACCTGCGTAGGGAGGGCGCGATCGAGCACGATCCCACAGCCGACCTGCGCGGGCCGCGCAAGCCGCAACGGCTTCCGCGCGTGCTGACGCGCGAGCAGGTGGCGCGCCTGCTCGAGCAACCGCGGGGAACCGGGCCGTTGGCGCTGCGCGACCGCGCGCTGCTCGAGCTGATGTACGCGTGCGGGCTGCGCGCCTCTGAGGCGATCGGGCTCGAGCTTGCAGACGTCGACCTCGTGGAGGGCCTTCTGTGCGCCCGCGGCAAGGGCTCCAAGGAGCGGATCGTGCCGATCGGGCGCCAGGCCGTGACGGCGGTGCGGGCCTACGTCCACGGCGGGCGACCGTCGCTGATCGCGGCGGGCTCGCGCTCGATGCCTGCTGTGCAGGCGCGGCTGTTCCTCAACAGCAGGGGTGGCGGCCTCACGCGCCAGGGGCTCTACAAGATCATCCAGGGTCACGCACGCCACGCCGGCCTGCAAGAGCGGATGAGCCCGCACACGCTGCGTCACAGCTTCGCCACGCACCTGCTCGCGGGCGGCTGCGACCTGCGCTCGCTGCAGGAGATGCTCGGCCACGCCGACCTGGCGACCACGCAGGTGTACACGCACCTGTCCTCGGAGCGTCTCAAGCAGGCCTACTTCAGCGCGCACCCGCGCGCCGCACGCACGGGGTAGCCCTCACGAACGCGCGCCACACGGTAGACATGCGGCGATGAACGGGATCGCGCCATCGCGGGAGCGAAGGGCGTTCGTGTTGGTGATCGACGCGTGCGGCGTCGGCGCGCTGCCGGACGCGGCGGCATACGGCGACGCCGGGACGAACACTCTTGCGCACCTCGCCGAGGCGCTCGGTGGCCTGGATCTGCCGACGCTGCAGGTGCTCGGGCTCGGCTCGATCATCCCTGTTCGCGGTGTGCCGGCGAGCCCGGATCCCGCCATCCACGGCCGCCTGCACCCTCTCGGTCCGGGCAAGGACTCGATCAGCGGGCACTGGGAGCTGATGGGCGTCGTGCAGGAGCACGCGATGCCCACCTATCCGCAGGGCTTCCCGCCGCAGCTGGTGGCGCGACTCACGCAGGCGACGGGCCACGCGTTGATCTGTAACCGCGCCGCCAACGGGCTGGCGGCGATCGAGGAGTTCGGGGCCGAGCACCTGCGCACGGGCGCGCTGATCCTCTACACCTCGCAGGACTCGGTGCTGCAGCTGGCGGCGCACGTCGAGCGGATGCCGGCCGAGCAGCTCTACGGCGCGTGCGCGGCGGCCCGCGCGGCGATGGACGGCGAGGATGCCGTGGGACGCGTGATCGCGCGGCCGTTCACAGGCGCGGTGGGAGCGTTCACGCGCACCGACGGCCGGCGCGACTACGCGTTGACGCCGCCGGCGCGCAGCTACCTGCAGGAGCTCGAGCAGGCCGGCGTGGAGGTGCACGGGGTCGGTAAGATCAGCGACCTGTTCGACGGCGTCGGCGTCAGCGTTTCGCACCCCGGCGCGACCAACGCTCGCGCGCTCGACGCGCTCGAGGAGCTCGCCGGCGGGCTGCGGCGCGGCGTCGTGTTCGTGAACCTGATCGAGACCGATCAGCGCTACGGCCATCGCAAGGACGCGCGCGGCTTCGCGGGCGCGCTCGGCGAGATCGACGCGCGTCTGGGCGGGATGCTCGAGCGCATGCGCGAGGACGACCTGCTCGTGGTGGCGGCCGACCACGGCGTCGACCTCGCGCACCCCGGTACCGACCACACGCGCGAGTACGCGCCGTTGCTGGCGCTCACCGGAGCGATGCTCGCGCGCCGGC
>Ga0210388_10000153_pt1 | contig 71174 bp, 65 predicted proteins | sample IncBWC19OmetaG_FD_155485 | JGI IMG/M metagenome (GOLD analysis project Ga0210388, IMG submission 155485) | Forest soil microbial communities from Barre Woods Harvard Forest LTER site, Petersham, Massachusetts, United States - Inc-BW-C-19-O ... | reverse complement strand
CGGGGCTTATTTAGGTATTTTTGCTATCTTTCGTTCGAATGTGTTACCTTTGGACTTTCCATTAACTTTTGTTGTCATAGTTTGATATTTACTTAGTAAATTTTTATAATACAAAAATAGGGGCCAGGCCCCTATTTTAATTTTCTGATTCAAATCTCGTGAAACCGTTTTCTTTCACAACGCGCATGATATTGCTAACTCTGGAAATAAGTTCATCTTTATGTGATACTAACCAAATACTTTTATTTCTTTCTCTAGCCATACTTTTTAGTAGAGCTAACCCGTTTTCAACACCAGCTAAATCCATTCCGCTGTCTAATGTTTCATCGACAACAAGTAGATTGATAGGATGATACAATCCTTCCCAAACGTCTCTGAATGCAAAATTTAAGCTAAGAATTAATCTATTACGCTCACCTCTGCTTAAATTATCGAAATCTAGTTCTCTCCCTAGTTCTGTAATTTCAACAGTCAAATCATTTTTGAATACAACTTGATGAGGCAAGCCAATCTTCAACAAGTAATATTCTAAGCGTGAATTCAAATAACTCAAATTCTGGTCTATGATTTTCTTACGAATGAACGAATCTTTGTTTGTTAGAAGCTTTAACAAGAAATCTTGATGCTCACGAAGCCTAACTAATTCATTTAGATAATCATAGCTTACTTCTTCTAAGCCAACTTCTTTCATTTCTTTAATCTGTTCGATATACGGATCAGATTCAGCTAGTTTAAGCTCAATTGTTTTCTGTAAGGTTTCAATTTCACTCTTGTGATTATATGCCTCTTCTACATTGTTATAAAAAGTAGTAGGAATTATTTTCGGAATTTCAATGAAGGATTTCTTGATTTCTTGTTCGAGAATCAACCGATTATTCGTTTCTACTAAGCTTTCTAACTCAGATAGCTGTTTTTTATAATCATCTTTAGTTTGTTCTGCATGAGCATCATGAACTTCCTGGCCACATGCATGACACTTATGCGCTTCTAAATTTACGAGATACTTTTCTATCTTTTGGATACTCTTAGCATCCTTAGCTACATCATTCGTCAATCTATTAATTGTATCTTCAATACGCCTCAATTCTTGACTATTTGCTTTGATAGACACCAATTGGTTGTGTGTCTCAATTTCAGAAGCGACATCCAAATGCATCAATGAGTCTAGTGCTCCATGATATACATCTAAATCTTGATTCTTTTTTCGATTCCAAAGAGTCTGTTTTCGTTCAATGCTTAAAATTTGATCTTGAATTTTTGTATTCGCATCTGATACGCCCTTGATACGATATTCTTCTTCAGTAATCATATCTTTAGTGGCCTTGACCAACTCTTTTAACTTTTCAGCTTTCTCAGATAGCAACGTGATACCTAGCAATTGCTCAATGATTTCCCTCTGGTCGTTAGCTTTGAGACTTAAAAATGGTTCAGTATATGTATTCAATCCAACTATGTGCTTGAACATATCATGAGATAGACCCAATGTTCTAACAATATCAGCTTGAGTTTCTTTGCTGTCACCTTGCGCCGCATCTTCTTTTACTTGTTGTTCAACAGAATTAATAAAGAAGCGCAAAACATTTGGCTTACGACCACGTTCAATTCGATATTCTTTACCATCAATTTCAAAATCGATAGTAACGAGCATCCCTTTGCCATTCGTCAAATTAATGAGATTATCACGTCGAATATTACTAATAGCTTGTCCATATAAACCATAGCTAATAGCGTTAAGAATAGCAGACTTACCCACACCATTCCGAGCACCGGCATCATTACCTCCTAAATCTAAATTCTCACCTAACACCATTGTCAAGTCATTTCTATCGAAATTGACTCCCTGGCTGACTGCTCCTACAGACATAAAATTTCTGCAGGTTAAACTCTTAATTTTTATTGACATTAAAGGCTCCTGTAGATATCTAATAATAATTGGTTGTTAAAGAATTCACTAGAAATATCATTGATGTTTTCAAAAACTACCTGGTCGACGGTCTGAAACTTGATTTCGCCAGTGGTCGAATCATGCTCATGCTCAGAATTTTTAGTAGGTATAAGAGTTAGTTCTCTTAACGAGTATTGTTTAATGAATGTTTCTTTGATGAAATTAGCTTCCTCATAAGAAATATCCACATCAAGATTTACTTTGATATGTCGTTTTGGTTTCAAAAATTGTGCAGGATCTTCTAGAATCTGAGATAGACTATAGATTCGATATGCTGGCGCCCCCGGCCAAGCATAATATGCTGGCTCTTGCCCCCATTCTAAGATCATGATGCCTCTATCATCATCTCCTTCATCAGAGAAATTATGAGGGAAACAATTTCCCATATAAGTAATGTTCCCATTTGTTTGCCGTTTATGAAAATGTCCACTAAACACATGTCCAATTTTTGAGAGTTGTTCTCTCTTAGGACCATTGCTATGCTCTGGCATTTGAATTTGAGCATTCATATAAAAACTAGGCAATTCAAAATGTCCCAACATGTATTGTGCAGAAATCTTACTCAATTTTTTGTAATCATCACCGATCAGCCACGGAACGATACTAACATCGCCTTGTTTAAAGAATTCATTTACGATAGTAATATTTGGAAGATGTTTTGCAAATTCCATACTTTGAATTTGCCTGCTTTCCTTCCAATATAAATCGTGATTTCCAGGAATGAAATACGTTTGATCGAACGCTGCGCTTACTAGTTCTAACCCTTTCAATGCATAGTTCAACGTATGAACATTAACGCTTGCTCTATTGTTGTGATAGTCGCCTAGGAAGAAACATGTTTCACATCCTTGTTCCTTAGCGACTTTAATCATCCATTCAATAAACTCAATGCAATCATTGTTGTGGGCTAAGCTGTTACTAGATTTTCCGAAATGGATATCTGTAAAAAACACTGCCTTCTTAAATAAATTTGTAGTCATTCAATGATTATGCAGGATTTGTAAATGATTAGCAATACTAATTCATCCATCAATCATCATAATTGTTCCATTCATTTTGCCGAGTAAATGAAGGATTAAGATTATATGATTCTAGGATATCGTCTCTCAGTGATTGTCGTTTCTTTTCCTCATTGAGGATACGACAGAAGGAGTTAGTGGTGACAGTGGTGTAGAATGCGAATGGATTGTTGCTCTTTGATTCATCAAATTGTAATCCAACTTGTGATAATTGTAGAAGGGCTTGTCCACGCATCTCATCATTGTATGTGTAACTGCGCCAATTACTTCTTGTAGCATACCTATCACACAACTTGATAAACATTTCAGCTAGTTTTCGTGTCATCGCGCCGTGATCTTTAGAGAAATGACCATCTTCCAATGTGCCTTTCCAATGGCTTTTACCCACCAAGGTAATCTTACCATCTACATACTTGAAATGCTGAAACGGAGGGAAATTGACTTTGACATATTTCATCTTAGGTTTAGCTATGCCAGACTCTGCATCTAAATCAATTACCGGAACTTCTATTATGGTTACTTCTTCGAACAATGAATCTTCAGGGAAAAATTCTTCAATTTTTAGCTTAGCTTCTTTTTTAGTTTTTACTGCTTCCATCGGAATATGTCCCCATGTCATGATTCGAAATACAATTTCATCATCAGAAATAGTTATGGGATCAATTTGAAAATCTTCGGATTTTGGTTTTACGATCCCTGCTGCTTTAGCATCTATCAGTCCTTGGTCGTATGCTATTTTTGATAAGCGATCAGCACGATTTTGTCTGCCTTGTTCTATACTTTCTGGAATCAAATCTACATTAGGTAGAATGATATCGTAATATGCATCAGTTTTTTCAGTAAAACAGCAATATGTAATTTTGCTTTTTGCGATTTCAAATAAGAAATCCTTGTTATTGATATAATTGGCCATCTAAATTCCTTCCTTATATACTTATTATACATCCACAGTCAAACATTCTAAGTAAAACTGGTTCTACTATAATAGCATGCTATTATGCAACCGATAAATATTGTATACACATAATGGCTTACTAATGGGATTTCTAGATAATATCACTAGCACAGTAGATAACACTGTCAATAGTGCAACTAGCTATATCAACAATAATGTTGGTAGCTTCGTTTCGTCTCAAACATCTCAAGCGCTAAATTCTGCGCAAACATTTGTTGATACGAATTTGACGAATATTGCAAATGTATCAGCAAATAGATTAATTTCTAGTGGCCTAGGGAATTCAGCTCTACGATCATTAATTCCATCTGTAGGTTTCAATCTTTCTGGTGCATTAGGTGGAGCAACGCCAGCGAATGATTGGCGAGTAAGAATCAGTTTGCCTCCCGCCGCGGGAATATTTTATCAATCTTCAAATCCTGGTATCCAATGGCCGTTAATCGGAACAAGTGGAGTCATTTTTCCATACACTCCGACTGTTGGGTTATCACACACAGCAGATTATGAATCAGCAACATTGACGCATTCTAATTATGCGAACTATTTTTATAAAGGTTCTCAAATATCTGAAATTAATATTTCAGGACAATTTACAGTTCAGAATGTTCAAGAAGGTGCATATCTTATGGCTGTTATTGAATTTTTCAGAAGCGCAACAAAAATGTTTTTTGGACAAGACACATTAGCAGGAAATCCGCCTCCTCTCGTATATTTAGATGGGTATGGTGCCAATTATTTTCCTCATGTTCCTTGTGTTGTTAAATCATTTTCTCACGAAATGCCGAATGATGTCGATTATGTCGAAATTCCATCGTCATCCCCGCAACAATTTGGAGCATCAATAGTGCAAAATTTAATTACTAATAGCTCACTAAGCACAAGATTGCCAACTATGAGCACAATTACAATTACAGTGGCCCCAATTTACAGCAGACAAGTATTGCATAACAATTTTACATTGGGTCAATTTGCTGCTGGACAATTAATTCAAGGTGCAGGAAACTTCTTATAATGAGTACAGTGCAATATTCAGCAACATCTCCATACTATACTACTGATACATTTGGTCAGTTTTTAGACGTTATCAATTTCAGAAATTTTCCAAAGTATATTGATGATCAAGTATTTCAGATTAATAAGATTTATGAATTTCGCCCAGACCTACTAGCGTTTGACTTATATGGCAATGCAGGGTTGTGGTGGGTATTTGCTGTCAGGAATCCGAATGTTATCGAAGATCCTATCGGAGATTTTGTATCAGGCACGAACATTCAACTTCCATCTAAGCAAACATTAACGACAGCATTGGGAATTTAAGATGCCTGGATTAACAAATAGCTCAGGACAGTTAACAACTGACGCCATCAACAACATTAATTCTGGTGGTGAGCCACTCCCAAATGGAACAGACTTGGGTATAGGATTGAATAATCCACCTATACCACAGAGTCCTGCTACGAGCTTAACTAACCCCTCTGACAGTATTAGTACCTCTGCTATATCGGGCCAGCCAGGCACTCCGGGTATTTTTACTGCAACAACTCAGGCATCGACTTACAATTTTACAACTCCAGATGGAAAGATAGATACATCTTCATCCTCAGCGCTATTGAATAGCACGACCTTAAATTCATCAGCTGCAAGTTATCTTCCAGGATCGTTAGTTGGTGTAGATGCTGGAATTGGACAATTAGCTATTTCAGATATTTCATCTAGCGGACAATCTGCATCTAACTCAGCCCCTAGACCAAATATATTAGATAGTTATCCTACATATACATATAGATTTTCATTGATGATGGTTCCCCCGGGAACATACAATGATACGATTGCTAATCCAGAATCATTTGTTCCATCAAATGTATTGATTGCTAGTGCAGGATTGTATGGTAATAACACATTTACTAGAAATGCATTGTTTACCGATGATTTTTATTTTGAAAATGTCGAAATTGAGACAATCATTGGGCTAAACGCAGAGACTAGAGGTTCTAATGCTATCAGCATGAAATTCGATATCATTGAACCATATGGTTGTACTCTACTTAACAGATTAATTGATTGCACAGCATCTATAGGTGGTTATAACTACATTAGCATGCCGTATATTTTTCAAATTGATTTTGTGGGATATGATACCAATGGGAATCCTGTTAATCCGATTCCTGGAACAACTAAAATTATACCTATTCATTTGATCAGTATGAAAATTAACTATAATGAGAAAGGTACGGTTTATAAAGTAGAAGCGATTCCAGTAAACCATTCTGCATATAATGATACACATGTAATCATTCCTGCAAATTTTGAGATTTCTGCATCTACTATCAATGACTTTTTTAATGCTACGGCAGCACAGGCATCAAACGTATCGCCTAATAGGCAAGAATCTAATACTGTAGCAGCAGCACAAAGAATTCAACAGCTTCAGGGTGCAACAACAGATAATCAAACACAAGCTTTGTTGAATGCGCAAAGCACGGCCTCAGGTCCCGCAACAGATGCGTCTAGCCAAACAATGATAGTAACAGGTGTGAAGGATGCATTGAATCAATGGAATGCTAACTTAGTTCAAAATAACTCTATGCAAAAACAAGATGAATATGAATTTGTATTCGACCCGTCAATTGCTAGTGCTAAACTTACTATACCAGCAAGAACTGATCCAAAAAATACTCAGTATTTGAATGATAAAGATGAAAAAGATTATAAGCTTAAGGGAGCACAAAGTTCTCAGAATCAAGGAATCTATACTCTTAATTATAAAACAAACACATTTAGAATAAATGCTGGAACGTCAATCATTGATTTGATTAACAATATAATCAGAAATAGTGATTACATGACAAATCAATTAACTGATCCCACGACCGGAGCACAATCATCAGAAACACCTAGCACCTCAACCACTAATCAAAATAAACCATATGATCATTGGAGAATAACAACGCAAGTACAGTTGTTAGATTTTGATAAGACTAGAAACAAATATGCAAAAAAAATTACGTATTATATAAACAAATACACAATGTATAATATTAGGTATCCGTACGCACCTCAGGGAAAAGCAAGTAAGTATGTTAAAGATTATCAATATCTATTCACAGGTGAAAATACTAGTATTATTGATTTAGATATGTCTTTCGAAGGATTATTTTATACAGCAGTGACGGCATTTCCTGCGCAAGGCCAAGCAACCTCTTCTCAGTCTCTGACAGATAAAAATAATCCACAAGTGCAAAATAATTTGATCCCTGCCCAGGGCAATATAAGTCCTAGTAGTTTTCAACCGGTGTCAGGCATAATGTCTGCTACAGCCCCGGGATATGCATTTAAAGACACTAGAACAACTATGGCAGCAGATTTGCATGCCAATTTGTTATCTAAATCTCAATCTGATATGTTGTCTATAACAATGGAAATTATAGGTGACCCTGATTTTATTAAGCAGGATGATATTTTGTATATTGGAAATAATGCATCCAATATACACGGTTCTATTCCGATGGACACAGGAGAAGTGGATGTTAGATTAACATTTAAATCTGCTGGTGATTATGATATGAATACTGGACTTTTATCAAAAACGACATATCAAGCAACTAATAATGTTTTTAATGGGTTGTATAGAGTATTGCAAGTAACGTCCACGTTCACTAGCGGGCAATTTACACAAAAACTAAGTATGGTCAGATTGCCTAATCAAACTAATGATTATACAGCGCAAGGGACGACTAATTCTGATACTAGTGCAGAAAGATCGGTGACTGGTTATGATACCCCGTCGGGAATAAATTCTACACAAATCGGAGCATCAGTCTTGGCAGGTGCATCAATTGGTAATGGGGCTATTTCAACAGCAAATAATTTAGTTGAGAATGCAGTAGATCAAGTTCCTAATTTACCATCACCTACAAATGTGGTTCAAATAGGGCAAACTCCGTTTGTTAGTGATTTCACCGGAACAGTATCAGATATACTGGCTCCCGGTAGCAACGGCACAGGAGGCAACGGGGCATTACCGAATCCAGAATTGAATGTAGTAGTAATTCAAGATCCTAATAGTAGAAGACAATAAAGGTTAAACAATGTTAGATAAAAGAGTTGGTCGTAAACAAAATGATATTTACGACAGAAATCTTGCACCAGGTGTTAGAATTGATGCAGGCCCATATGAAGCTATTGTTAAAAACGTAGTAGACCCGGCTCGGCATGGTCGCTTGCAAGTTTATATTCCTGAATTAGGTGCTAATGATACTAGCGCAGCTACACAAAATCCAGAAGATCCAACATTCTGGAGAACAGTTAGTTACGCTACACCTTTTTATGGAGTAGTTAATCCTAATACAGGTAAAAATTCTCAACAGACAGAACAAAATCAATTTGGGTACACTAAACAGAGCTATGGTATGTGGTTTGTGCCGCCTGATCCTGGAACAACTGTTTTAGTTATGTTTGTTAATGGAGATCCGAATCGTGGCTATTGGTTTGCATGTGTACCTGACGGAACAAATCATTATATGGTACCTGGTCTTGCATCAAGCACCAATTTAGCTGATAGCTCTGCTCCGGACGCCCCTGTTGTAGAATTTAATGATAAAATTGATGCATTAGCAACTAAGACTGATTTTTTAAATAATCCTCACCCTCTGCATACTGTTCAATATCAAATTTTGCAGACTCAAGGATTAGATAAAGATACTTTACGTGGTACAACTACAAGCAGTAGTCAACGAGATATTCCTGGAGCAGTTTTTGGAATAAGTTCTCCAGGTCGGAGAGATCCTGACTTAGCACAAGATCCTGAATTTGCGGCAAAGTTACAAAACGGAACATTTCAACAGTCAGATTTTGATGTTGCAGCACGTCAAGGTGGGCACACATTTGTTATGGACGATGGTGATGTATTTGGTGAGAATCAATTGTTCAGATTGCGTTCATCTTCAGGCCATCAATTTTTGATGCATGATAATGGAGGAGTAGTCTACATAGCTAACGCTAAAGGAACAGTCTGGATTGAATTAACTAATGCTGGTGATTTTAATATGTTCGTGCAGGGAGATTTTAATCTGCATGCGAATGGTTCTTTAAATATGAAATTTGATAAGGATGTTAGAATCGATGCAGGTGGAAACTTTCAAGTAAATGCTAAAGGTAATTTGCAGCTACAAGGAAGTAATTTATACGCGAATAGTAAAGCAGATACAAACTTTACAACTGGAAGTAACTTGCTATTTAAGGCAGGGGCACAACTCAATATGTCTAGTGGATCAGGGACAAATGTGACGTCGCCCGGAACACTAAATTTCAATGCAAGTCATATAGGATTGAATGATGGTGGCGGAGCATCAGTTCCATCAGCACCATCATTAAGTGATCCTGTATCTCAAAAAATCCCCACGCATGAACCATGGCAAAGGCCTGTAGATCCAAATAGCCAGGCGCCCACCTCAGGATTCACATCAACTGTGCCTGCCACTAAGAACGGCCAAACACCATCACAAGATGCTGCTAAAACACAGACGGGTAAAGGTGTTAAAAAGGGTGCACCATTATCAGTATTACAAAATCAGCCGACACCTAGTAAATCAATCGGAACACTGTCTACTTCTCAGACACAAGCATATCTAGCCCAAGTCGGATATAATGAAAGTGGAGATAACTATAGTGTTCAAGGTGGTTCAAATGGACATTATTTAGGAAAGTATCAAATGGGAGCATCAGCATTAGTAAGTCAAGGTTATATTTCGCCAGCGTCATATAATGCTGAAGGAAATGCCGTAGTCAATGATCCATCTGCTTGGACTGGACAAAATGGTATCAATTCTGCACAAGATTTTTTGAACAATCCAACAGTTCAAGAAAATGTTATGACTAATTATACACAAAGCAATTACAATGCAATGGTTCAGAACGGTGCTATCCAGCCAGGCGACGATCCTGGCACGGTTGGCGGCATGATGCAAGTTGCTCACTTGTTGGGTGCTGCTGGAGCGAATACATGGAGAAATACTGGTTCAGGGTCAGATGCATTCGGCACAACCGGCTCGCAATATTTTAATCAAGGCCGTTACGGTGTTGACGTATTGGGTTCAGCTTCAACGACTGGCACGAGTTCTAACTAAATAATAATATGTCAACCTACATTGGATTTTCAACAATCGGTCAGACAAAGAAATTTACTTTGTCTGATATAGATTTAGTTATCAGGGATATTCTCAACAATTTTAACATTCGAAAGGGTGAGAAGTTGATGAATCCTAATTATGGCACTATCATTTGGAATCTATTGTTTGAAAATTTTACAGAAGATGTGAAATCTGCGATGGTAAAAGATATTCAGACTATAGCAGGCAATGATCCTCGTGTATCTTTGTCAAATATTATTGTTACGCAGTTCAACAAAGGGATTCAATTGGCTATTACATTGACTTATATTCCCACAAATCAAACAGCAAATATGTTGCTAAGTTTTTATAATGAAAATCAACAACTTTTCTCTACAGTAACAGCAGCATAACTAAAATTCGCCATAAAAATCAGATAAATATTCTATTATCGGGTTAAACATGGCCTCACAAAATCTACAAGCAGTCAACGACTGGACAAAAATATATCAAGCCTTTAGTCAGGCAAATTTTCAATCATATGACTTTCAGACTATTAGAAAGGCTATGATCGATTATTTGCGTTTAAACTACGCAGAAAATTTCAACGATTTTATTGACAGTAGTGAATATATTGCATTAATTGAATTGATTGCATTCTTCGGTCAGAATCTAGCGTTCCGCGGTGACTTGAATTCACGAGAAAACTTTATTGACACTGCTGAACGCAGAGACAGTATTTTAAAGTTGGCACGACTTGTTAGTTATAATCCAAGCAGAAACATTCCTGCAAACGGTCAAATGAAACTAGTTTCTCTGTCAACAACAGAAAGTGTAATAGACAGTCTAGGAAACAATATTGCAAATATTTCAATAAATTGGAATGATCCATCAAATCTCAATTGGCAAGAGCAATTTAATTCGATACTTAACGCTGCGTTTTCGCCTGCGCAAAAAGTCGGCACACCGTCTGCAACTAATTTAGTGAATAACATCACTACAAATGTATATCAAGTGAATTCACTATCAAATGTATTGCCAGTGTTCTCGTTCCAAAATAAAGTTAATGGGACTAACACCTCATTTGAAGTGACTGGCACTAATATCAATGATGGAACTATTGCAGAAGTAGATCCTACACCTGGCGCACCATTTTCATTATTCTATCAAAATGACAATGCAGGAAATACGAGCCCTAATACCGGTTTCTTCGTTCGATTCACACAAGGGACGCTTGCATATCAAGATTTTAATATCACTGAAGTTCTAACTAATCGAGTAATTAGTGTAAATTTTGATAACATTAATAACACAGACATTTGGTTGTATCAACTTGACGCAAATAATAATCCGACAACACTTTGGGAACAAGTCCCTGCTATATCAGGGGTCAACATCGCGTTCAATAGTATTTCGGCTACAGACAGGAATATATATCAAGTTGTTTCTAGAGCAAATGATCAAGTTGATTTAGTATTTGGTGATGGTGTATTTGCAAATATCCCTCAAGGAACATTCAGAGTCTACTATCGTATCAGCAATGGATTGACTTATGTTATTAGCCCTACAGAGATGCAACGAATTGTTGTGCCCGTCAATTACATTAGTAGACTAGGCAGAATTGAAACAATGACAGTTACAGCAAGTTTGCAATATACTGTTGCAACAGCAACTAGCAGAGAATCGTTAGCAGACATTAAATTAAAAGCACCACAGCAATACTATACACAGAATAGAATGGTGAATGGTGAAGATTATAATATCTTTCCATATACATCCTTCAGCACGATTGTAAAAGCAAAAGCAGTAAATCGAGTATCTAGTGGTATCAGTAGATTTATTGATGTTATAGACGTAACTGGAACATACAGTAGCACGAATATATTTTGTGATGACGGGATCATTTACGAAGAAGAAGATGATCAATCTTTTACGTTTAGCTTTACTAATAATAATGATATCAACAATGTTATTACGGGAGAAATTCAAGAAGCATTAGAAGGTCCAGAAATGCTACAATTCTTCTATGCAAACTTCCCTAGATTTACTTCTGCATTGACTTGGAATCAAGTTACTGCAACTACAAGCAATGCGACAGGATATTTCACAGATTCCACTGGAAAAATTGTTGAACTAGGTAGTTTTTCACAAACAAACAATAAGTATATAACTCAAGGTGCACTGATTGAATTTACTGCACCTGCAGGATTCTATTTCTCAACGATCGGATTATTGATGGCGGGATCGCCAGTCAATCCAGGTGATTCTACAGTATTATATTTTCAAATAGGAGCAGTAGTTGGTGATGGCACTGCGAATGGGACAGGGATATTGTCTACAGGTTATGGTCCTGTTGTAATTGATGGTATCCTGCCAGGCAATGCCGTAGTAACATCGATAATTCCTCAATATCAATTTCAAGTTTCTTCATCGCTTAGTCAAACTATGTTGACTAACTTTGTTACTAATGTGACATTTGGTGTTAGATATGATGTACCAACAAGTTCGTTAGTGATTATTAATTCTCAAAATTTGAATACAACAACACCATTCTCATTACAATTCGCCGGCGATACATCAAATCAAAACTTAGATAATAGTTGGTTGGTCTGGTTCCAACCAACTTCCATTGGATACAATGCATTTTATAGAGGTCTTGCATATATCTTTGAGAGTGTGGGTGAGACAACGTTCTATTTTGATCCTCTAGCCAAAGTATATGATTCATCTACAGGTCAAGTAGTTGCAGATACGATTAATGTGTTGAAAATTAATGCGCAACCTGACACATCCATCGGATTTCTGAATGACATTTCATGTTCAGTATTAGATTCAATTACTGCAAGCGATGGTTATGTAGACCCTAATAGAGTTAAAGTAACATTCAGTAGTATCAATGGAAACGGAGCACCAGACAATCCAGATTTTTTCATCGACATAGTAAATCCAACCGTAAATGTAACTAATAAGATTGTATTTTTTGAGCAATCAACTACGTATGGTGGGTATATCAAATACACACCAGTTGCTCCTGGCATAATTATTAATGCATATGCGACTCAAGCGCAAATTAAATCAGCAGTTAACACGTTTACAATTGGCACAACATTCTATGCTACGAGCGAAGGCGTATTCTATCAATCTGCAAATACAATCAATCCAGTTACTGGACTGTATACTGCAACAACTTTGAGTGTAGTTACAAATTACATCACCAGGACAGGTCGATATGGGCTATATTTTCAATATAAGCACAATGCTATCGGTAGTAGAAGAATTGATCCTAGCCCGATGAATTTGATCGATATCTACTTACTGACGCAAGCGTATGACACATCTTATAGAAATTGGATTCAAGATACTACAGGAACTGTTGTAGAACCCAGCGCGCCAACAACAGATGAATTGTTTGATGCATATAATTCACTAAACAATTACAAAATGATAAGTGATGAATTGATTTTCAATAGCGCCGTATATAAACCTCTATTTGGTTCGAAAGCAGACCCATCATTACAAGCTAATTTCTTAGTAGTAATGAATCCATCTACGAATGCTACTCCCAATGAAGTCCAGACTGGCATTATAGGTGCAATTAACAATTATTTCTCTATTAGCAATTGGGATTTCGGAGAAACATTTTACTATTCAGATTTGGCTGCATATCTACATACGCAATTGGCATCAGAAATTAGTTCAGTATTACTAGTGCCAGCAGCAAATAATCAATCTTTCGGTAGTCTCATGCAAGTAAATGCAAATTTCAATGAGATTTTGATTTCTGCTGCAACTGTGGATAATGTTCAAATCATATCCTCTATTACTGCATCGCAAATTAAAGCAAGCAATGTAATTTTTAGTTGAAATAAATTTCGTAAAATAAAAGAAGCCCGCAGATTCAAAAAGTGGGCTTTTTTATGGCATAAATATCTTTAACAGATATAAAATGATAAACCTATGGCTACTTTACGCAGTTTAGACTACCTCCCTTCGATTTTCCGTACTGATACAAATAGAAAAGTTCTAGGTTCCACCCTAGACAAATTAACTACGGAACCTCAATTACAAAAAATTAGTGCTTTTGTGGGTAGAACTTTTACGCCTACCTGGAAGCAAGGTGACGGGTATATTGTCGAAACGACTACTGACAGAGCAAATTATCAATTAGAGCCTAGTCTTGTAATTACAGATAGCACTACAGGCTTAGTATCCTCAGTTACAACATATCCAGATTTGATTAACAAATTAGCTAATTACAATGTTCCTGTAAATAATCACTCTAGACTTTTTGAAAATGAATATTACAACTTCAATCCATTGATTGACGAAGATAAATTTATAAACTTTTTCCAATATTATTGGGTCCCAGAAGGTCCACCAGTTGTTAATGTTAGTACAGTAACCATTCCGTTAAATGAAACATTTTTAGTTTCATCTAACAATCAAGCAAATTACGTACAATTTGATCAAGCTGGAAATGACGCAAATCCTACTCTGAATCTTTCTAGAGGAGGTACGTACTCTTTTGTGTTAAACACAAATGTTGAAAATTTCTGGATTCAGACACAACCGGGGCTTAGTGGTTTTAACACTGTGCTAACCACTGTTCCTACTAGGCAAATTGACGGCGTAAGTAACAATGGAGCGTCGTCACTTCAAACTGTAACTTTTACTGTCCCACAATCAGATGCTCAAGATGGTTACATAAACATGCCTCTTGCTGCAACTATTAACATTGCTTCTGATTTGACATATGCGCAAATTGCTGATATGCCATTAAATGGTATCATTTCTAATTATGATGGAATTGACGGGCTTCGTTATATCAACAATAAGATCATTATTTTCTCTAACCAATCAAATTCTAATTCTGATTGGACTTCTAGTCAAACGCATACGGTAGTGCCTATGACTGAGCGATTCGGCACATGGTTGTTGACTATAGATACAAATAATTATATTAGACTTTCACCACTAAGTTCTGTGCCAGTCGGTCAAAAAGTTCATGTACTTGAAGGTGATGCATATGCTAACAGAGAATTTGCTAGAAGCACTAACTATGACAATTCGTTTGAATTGATTCCAGTTATCACAGCGAATCTTCAGACTTTGTATTATCAAACTACTAATAATGCTAACCAATTTGGGGTAATTAATATTGTTAATACTCCCACTTCATCAGTAATTGATGTAACTACTGAAATTCTAGGCAGAACAACATACACAAGTCCAGACGGAGTCCAGTTTACAAACGGATTGAAAATTATTTTCGGAGACGATGTTACTCCATCTAATTATCAATTTAATGCATATTATGTTGAGGGGGTTGGGCAATCTATCGAATTGGTCCAAGTAAATACTTTAGTAACTCCAGAGCCGTATGCTAACACTGCAATCGGGCTAACAGAGCCTGACTATCTTACTATGCAACGTTCTAGTGAAGATAGAAATCCATGGGCAAGATCAAACAGATGGTTTCATATTGATGTATTGCAATCTGCTGCAAATTATAATAGCACATCTTTAGTATTAGATCCTACTAAGCGTGCAATTAGACCAATAATTGAGTTTGAAAAAAATTATCAACTCATAAACACTGGCGCATCATTTTTCGATGTTGTAAATTTAATTGATTTTTCTGTAACTGATCCATTCTCTCAAGTAGAAGGAAAGCAAGGATTTTATGTAGATCAAGTTAAATTGACAAATGGCGTAAAAGTAATATTTGCAGGTGCTACAAATCCGACAGTTAGACAAACTGTATATGAAGCACAATTAATTACTGTGACTGCTGGTGCAAACCCGCAGCTAAATTTAACTCCATTGGAAGTCGCACAAGAAAATCAAAACATCATTATATCGGAAGGAACTAAGTATACTGGTGTTTCAATGAATTTTAATGGCAACGATTGGGTTACTAATCAAGAAAAATTCTCTGTAAATCAACCCATCTTATTTGATATGTTTGACACTGCAGGAAACAGTTTTACAGAACAAACATTGTATCCTGGAACAACATTTATTGGAACAAAGATTTTTGGTTACACAATTGGAACTGGGTCACCTGATTCAGTGCTGGGTTTCCCTATTACATATCGAACATTCAACAATGTAGGTGATATTCAATTTACAAACTTTTTCGATACAGATGTATTCTCATACTTGAGTAATGGACTAACTGTTACTAAAAATATCAACATAGGCTTTTTGCATAAAACTGATTCCAGTGCTGCATTGGGTTATGATTTGAGAAATGTGTGGTCAACTGCATCAGAGGAAAGTAAGCAATATCAACATTTCACTTATACTTATACAAGTGGTGCAACTCAATTCCTAATTGACGTCACACCTGAAACTTCAACTTTAGTTGAAAATATATTGCTATATGTAAATGATCTGTATGTTGAAAATGATCTGTATGCTATAGAACAGCTGGACATTGGATTGTATGTAGTAATGAACGTCACATTAAATCCAGGCGATAAAGTAGATATTTTCATCTACAGTCAAGAGTCAACATCAATTGGCTATTATGAAATTCCAGACAACTTAGAAGATAATGCGCAAAATGCAACTATCGATACAGTTACCTTAGGTCAATATAGAAGCCACATTAGCGAGCAGTTTATTTCAGCTACACAATCCTTAGGTATAATTCCTGGTCTTGCAGTTGCAAATTACTTACCTGCTATCGTGGATACATCAGACACAACACAAATAACTGCTGACACAGCAGGTGTGACTGCTGATAATGTATCACAATTTGCTTCACAAAAAACAAATGTATTTGCATTTTCTGAAAATACACAAAATCAAATATTGACCTCAGACACAACATTATTTGATGCTGATACTACATTGTATTCTGGTGATAATGTATCATCTCCGAACTTGACTTACGGCGGCACAGGAGTAGAAACTCAAAATCTTCGTGATTTTCCTAATATCTACAAATATAAAGGAAAAATCATTCAGAATAGTGCAGGCTTGCAGTATGCTGAATTATTTTTATTGAATAATAATTACAATTTCATCAATGCGATACGCCAGGCTAGGTATGAATACAACACTTTCAAGACAAAATTCTTGCAAGCAGCAATTACGATTAGTGATATTGATCAATTAGCTACGCCAGCAGCAGTCGATGCGATAATGAAATATATTAATGCGAATAAAGATATTTCATTCCCATATTACTATAGTGATATGATTCCATATGGATCAACAGGCGTTACTACAACATACAATGTTGCTAACCCTACACAACTTAATTATAATATCTCTGCAATTTTTGATCCAACTGAATTGTCTAATAGAGCAGTATTAGTATACCATAATGGTGTGCAATTGACTAGAGGATTGAACTATCAATTTAGCACAACTAATGCTGTTATTGAATTTATCAATACTACATTTGCTGCAGGTGATGTGATAAGCATCGTGGATTATTCTAGCACTGATGGTTCATTAGTGCCGGAAACTCCCACTAAGCTAGGTTTATACCCCGCATTCATTCCTCAGATTGTTCTAGATAATACGTATCAGACTCCGATGGATGTTATCATTGGTCATGACGGTAGTTATACTCCTGCATTCGGAGACTTCCGAGATGATCTTTTGTTAGAACTAGAATTGCGTATCTATAATAACATTAAGACTACGTATACCGATAAACTTGATGTCAATTCAATTATTCCTGGTAAGTTCAGAACTACTGACTATTCGATTTCTGAAATTAATCAGATATTGTCTGGAGAATTTCTAACCTGGGCAGGAATTAATAAGGTAGATTATTCTGACAACAATTGGTTCCAAAGCAATAATGCATTTACTTGGAATTATAGCTCATTCGAAGATAAAGACAATCAACAGTTGCATGGTTACTGGAGAGGTATCTATGAATATTTCTATGATACTACTCACCCAGATACCCGCCCTTGGGAAATGTTGGGATTTTCACAAATTCCAGACTGGTGGATAAGTCAGTATGGTCCTGCACCTTATACTAAAGGCAACACATTGTTGTGGCAGGATCTTGAGGCTGGCTATGTTGGTGGTGGAAATAATATTGGAATAAACCCATTATATGCACGCCCAGGGTTATCTAACTATATTCCGGTCGATTTAGCTGGGAATTTGTTACCACCCACTCAAGTAGTTACGAAAAATTTTGATTCATCATTGGCAGATGCGAATTATGAGTTCGGAGATGTTGCACCGCCAGAATACGCTTGGAGAAGTTCTAGTGAATATCCATTCTCAATTCAAATTTTGGAAGCATTAGCTAAACCTGCAAAATATTTCGGTTTGCTAATTGATAACGGATATCAAAAGAATGCAAGTCTAAATCAATTTTTGTTTACTGATAATGAACGATTTAAACAAACAGATACGTCATTTAATGGAACAACTGTCAATAATTTGATAGTCCGCCAAGCAAGTTATACAAACTGGGTAGCAGATTATATTAGAACTCAAGGTATCAATCCATCGACTACTTTGCTTTCTGACATAACAGCAATGACAATTCAACTTGCATATAAGATGGGTGCATTTACAGATCAAAATTATTTGAATGTAATTTTGGAACAAAACACACCTGCTACAACTACGCAAGGCATTTTAGTTCCAGTGGATAATTATAGTGTTTCTTTGATTAAATCTGCGCCAGTCACTACAGCAACTTACAGCGCAGTTATTGTTGAATTAACTTCAGGCGGATATTCAGTCCGTGGCTATGATGCAACTACACCATATTTCAACATAGTTCCTAGTGTATCTAGTAGCAATGCTGTAACTATTTCACAAGCAGGCGCAACAGCAACGATATATCAAGATTATACACCTGTCCTAATGTCAGTTGCATACGGATCTACATTTACTACTAAGCAACAACTTGTAGATTTCTTAGTAAGCTATCAGAGATACTTGAATGCTGTTGGATTTAATTTCTCAGATAGAAGTTCTGCGTTGAATCAACAACAAGATTGGTATCTAAGTTCTAACGAATTCTTAGCCTGGAGTCAGCAAGGATGGGACGTCGGAGCAGCTATCGTATTAAGTCCTGTAGCGAATAAATTGCAATTGTTGTCAGCATTGTCTGTAGCAGATTCGTTGCAAGATAATGCATTTGGCGCAAGAATCTTAGATTTGAATTTTAATGTAATCGATAACACGCGTTATACAGTATTACGTGATTCGTCGGCAACTCCGAATATTTTTGCAGTTGAGGTAGTAGACGGAACAACGATTGGTTTGATGACTATTAATTTAGTGCAATGGGAACATGTGTTGGTATTTGATAACATCACTTCATTTAACGACATTATATATCAGCCGGCAACGAGTGATAGACAGTATCGAGTGAAGTTGAACGGATATAAAACTACGGCTTGGAATGGTTCAATGTCCACTCCTGGATTCTTTATCAATCAGAATAATGTACAAACATGGGATCCGAATACGACATACAATACTAATGATCTAGTTAGCTTTAAAGGCGTATATTATACAGCTAAACAAATTGTTTACCCAAGCTCAACATTTAATTTTACGGTATGGCAACAAATTGATTCATCTGTCATAAAGACTGGATTGATTCCCAACTTTGCTAATACTGCACAACAGTATCAAAATTTCTATAATGTTGATTATGTAAACTTTAATGATCAAGCAGATGCCCATGCAAAGGGATTAATTGGTTTTAGACCTCGCACATACTTGACTGATCTTGATGTTGAAAGCAGCAGTCAAATTAAATTCTATCAGGGATTTATCAAACAAAAAGGAACTACAACAGCAGTTGACGCGTTTACTCGTGCAAATTTTGGAAATCTAAGCAGCAATGTAGAATTGTTTGAAGAATGGGCTATTCGTGTGGGATCCTTCGGCGCCACTGAAACAAAATTGGACGTAGAAGTTCAATTAGATAGTGCAACGTTTACTGGTAATCCGCAAATCATTGAATTTAATCCTACTGTTATTGATACTTCAAATAGTGTCGTTCCAGCAGTTAGCTATGCTCCATCACAACTATATTCAGCACCACTTAGTTGGGACTCATCACCGTTTATTACTGGCCCTGGCATCCCTATTGAACAACAGTTGCCTACTGCTGGATATGTAAGACCCAGTGATGTTGATGCAGTAGTATTTGATATTACTGATATTGCAACAATTGATAATGTAATTCCCAACATAGGAAGTGGTTATACTATCTGGACAGCAAAAGACTTCACCAATGATTGGAATGTATATAGAGTGTCTGAAACGGGAGTAACTTGTGAAACTGTATCTAATGCACTGGATGGATTAATTCAGCTTTCATTTGCACAATATCATCAGTTTACTGTTGGGCAAATTATTGCATTGAAGAATTTTAGTTCCGCATTTGATGGATTTTATCAAGTGTTGCAAGTAGTTGATCTTCAAAATATTCTTGTTGCGTATTCAGCGAACCTGTCAGGCTTTGTGCAAGCCACAGGAACAGGATTGGTGTTTACATTGCAAAGCATTAGATTTACTGTAGCATCAGATATGTCCACATTCACACCTATCAATGCATGGCTTGATGGAGATATGACCTGGATTGACAATTATCAAGACTTAGGTGAATGGGCAGTATTGCAGAAAAATAGTCCATTTGATTTTACTAATTATCTATCACGATTTACTACTAACATAGGAGCTAATTTCGGAACAGCTATTGCTGCATCCTCTTCAAATAGCTTCGTATTAGTTGGTGCGCCAGGCCTAGGCTTTAATGCAAATGGTGGCACTCTTTCATTGTTTGTTAAATCTAGCAATGGAACTTTGGTGCCAGCACAAGAGCTTGAAATCACAAGCACTCAAATTGCGAATCTAGGTCAAACAGCAATCAATACGCCAATTGGTTGGATTGCATCTGCACCAGGTAGCCGCAGCGGAACAGGATATGTATATACCGGCATTATTAAAAATGCAGGATTTGTAATTACACAGACTATTGTTGCTCCTGATTTTGGTGTGTTGAGTAACTTCGGTGGAAGTCTATGTGCAACAGCAGATGGATCATATTTGTTTATTAGTGCTCCTAAGGTAAATGAAGTTTATGCATACGGTCTAGTTCAAGGAGCGGCATATAATCAAATTACATTAACGGCAGATAGTGTCACAGCGACATTCGCATTAGGATTCACACCACTAAGCATTAATTCATTGAATGTATTAGATAACAGTGGATTGATCGCATATGTTCCTAATATTGATTATACTATTAGTGGTTCAAACATTGTGTTTAACGTTGCACCAACAACAAATGTGATTGTTACTCAACCGACACAATTTTATAATTATATCTCAACTATTACAGCTTCAGATTCAGCGCTAAACGATGAATTTGGTTTTGATATCACTTGTAATGCTGCTGGTAATAGATTGTATGTTTCTGCGCCAAACAATGTCGGAAATGCAAATGAATTTAAGGCCGGCGCTGTCTATTGTTTCGCAAGATCAGGTCAGCAATTCGTTATGGATGGAGCAACGACAGTTGTTGTGCCAACTCTTCCTATATCAAATAACGTAACAGTTACAATTGATGGTGTATATCAACCATCAAATATTTTTAACCCTAATACATATAATGTTATTATTAACACTTCTAATAATACTATTGTATTTTTGAATGCACCAGCAGCCGGATCTATAGTCAAAGTAGTTTATGGCAACTTCAATCAAATTCAAAAGCTAGGTGGAAATACAACACAGCAAACGGTTAATTTTGGTCAGTCAATCGCATATGATGATCTAAGTGGAAATCTACTAGTCGGTGCGCCAAATGAAACGGATGAATCAATTTATTATTCTGGCGCAGTATACAGATTTATCGACGCTGGATCTAGCACAGGCACATTAACGTCAGTTATAAATCCTACATTGATAGCGGGTGACGTTATTGCTATTAACAGTTTTTATGTAACAGTAACAAATGCAACTCTTAATGGCTTTGCATCGAATATTAACGCAGCAAAAATAACTGGTATTACTGCATCAGTATTAAACAATGCATTAGTGATTACTAGCAGTTCGTCAGCAACAGCAAATCGACTTGCTATTTCTCCAGTATTAGGAAACACATACAAAAACCTGGGATTTGTGCCTATACAACAGACTCAGCAAATTATAAATCCTATAGCAACATCAAATGCTAGATTTGGTTATGCAGTAGCAATCCAAGATGGCGGAACAGAGATGATGGTAGGAAGTCCATTTGCAAGCACATATGAAGATACAACATTTGATAGTGCTTCTACTACATTCGATAGAACAACTACCCATTTTGTAGATGCTATACCTAGCGGAAGTGTATTTGTATTTGAATTGCAACCAGACATAGATGGTTCTAATTTGGGACAATACGTAGAAGTTCAGCAACTTGTGTCCGGTAAGCAAGTGTCCGGCGATTTGTTCGGAACAGCGATTGACAGTTCAGGAACAGATATTTTTGTAGGTTCTCCTAACGCATTTGATAGAAATCCACAAGCAGGAACTGTTCAACAATATGTGAATTCTTCTGGAACACTAGGATGGGAAATTCTTAGAACACAATCATCACCTATTATCCCTAATCCAGTTAATAAGATGTTTGTCTATAGTAAGCAAACAAATACTATTCTACAAAATATTGAAACAGTAGATCCATTATTCGGAATGATTCCTGGTGAAGCAAAACAGAATATTGATTTCTTTACTAGCGTAGATCCAGCTGTGTATGAAGTGGTTCAAAATGCAGAAAGCGGATTAATTCTAAATCCATTGGCGCCATGGGGTAAAGATCAAATTGGGCTAGTATGGTGGAACTTAGATACAGTTAGATTTGTAGATTATAAACAAGGTGACTTGGCATATCGAGCAGCGAACTGGGCATCATTAATGCCAGGTAGTTCTGTTGATGTATATGAATGGGTATCAACTATCTATCTACCTTCTCAGTATGTTACTCAAGTTGGTGACGGTGTTCCTAAGCACGCAGACGATTCAGTATATTGTTCTCAGATTACGTATGATTCAATCACAGGTAATCAAGTTATTACATATTACTATTGGATTAAAAATAAGACTTCGATTAATGTCACAAGTCCAAAAACTCTTCCAGTCAATTCTGTCGCTCAAATTATTTCTAATCCTCAAGCTCAAGGAATTGAATTTGCTGCAATCTTAGACACGAATGCACTTGCATTGTATAACGTAATTAGTAACGTATCTAGCAATGATACTATTTTGCACATTAATTATAACAATTCTGTTTCAGACAATTTGATTCATAATGAATATCAATTGGTGCAGAATGGCAATGTTAATAGCAAGATTCCACCTCAAATTATTAGCAAACTAACTGATAGCCTAGTAGGGGTTGATAAGTTAGGTAATACTGTGCCAGACTCATCGTTGCCTGTCAGCGAGCAATACGGAACAGCATTGCGACCAATTCAGAGCATGGTGATAGATAGGCTTACTGGTTTAGAAGTTTTAATTCAGTATGTAAATTCTGTTTGCTCTGTTAATCAAATCGCATTCTCAAAAGATTTGAGCGTAATACAGCAATTTGATCCTATTCCGCCAGCGATAAGCAACAATGGAACAATAAATTATAATCAAACTGTTGCGAATTACGAAACATTGACTTTCTTGCCAGTTGCAGCACTCGCACCAGGTTACAAAGTTCTCGTAGCTAATGACTTCAATTTTAATGGATTCTGGGCAATCTATTCTAAAACACAATCTAATGTGTGGGTTGCCATACAGATGCAAAGTTACGATACTAGACAATATTGGCAATATGTTACTTGGTATAGTCCAGAATATAACCCTGCATACACACCAGACTTTGTTGTAGATACTCTAGTTGATATAGCATTCTTAACTAATGTTCAACCAGGAAACATCATCAAGATCAATGATAATGGTTCTGGTGATTCAGAGATAGTGTTGTTTAATTCGATTGGAAATTATACAACACTAGCATTAGATAACGCAACTATTCAATTCGATAGTAGCTTGTATGATTTTGTGGATAATCAACTAGGATGGGACAATCAACGGTTTGACGTGCAGCCGTTCGACAAGTTTCCTGTTCAAGAAACTAGAAACATTATCAATTGTATTTTTAACAACATTTTTATTGATGATCTAGCTATCAATGCTAATAGTCTGTTCTTTAGAATGATTAATTACATCTTGTCTGAACAAAAGTGGGTCGATTGGATTTTCAAGACTAGCTTTGTATCAGTTCTACATCAGATTCGTGAATTGAGTCAAGTTCCTAGTTATCAAATTGATAACCAAACATACTTCCAAGACTATTTGAATGAGGTATTACCATATCATACTATAATCCGAGACTATGTGCTTGATTATACTTGGCAAGATACATACCTAGGTGATGTTACTGACTTTGATTTGCCACCGTACTTTGATTCAAGTTTGGGATATTATAGAAGTCCAAATGGCACGCAACCGAATGATCAATTTTTGTTAGATACTCAACCACAATACGAAATGTGGAACAATTATCATTTGTCTAATAATTTGATTAGTATCGAATTGAGTAATGGTGGGTCAGGATTTATCAGCACCCCTACAGTTTATGTGACTGGTGGCGGCGGCACCGGTGCCACTGCTATAGCAATTATGAATGGCAGCACAGTCGCATCTATCGAAATATTATCAGAAGGTGTTAATTATGTAACTGCCCCTATTGTTACGATTTCTGGTGGTGGGGGCATTGGAGCAACAGCAGTTGCAATCATCGGAAATAATTTGATTCGATCATTTGATCTGACGATGAAATTTGATCGTATTAGCTATAATACGAATGTTGTGCCATGGACTCCAAACACAACATTCACTACAAATCAAATTGTTACTTACAATGGTTTATCATATGGCATAAATGTTAATTTTACTGGATCAGTTGATGATATTTTAGTATCAGATGATACCACATTGATATCAGTTGATGAGACAGCTGGTATATTTGTGTCAGGAAGCACATTTGATACAACGAACTTATTCTTAATGAGTGATTCAGATTATACAAATGCAAATGACAGAATTGCTGCGCTATATGATCCTTCATCTGGAATGCCCGGCGACTTCTTAAATCAAGTTCAATCAGGCATTGATTATTCTGGTGTCAAGATGACTGGATTAACGTTTGAACAAACTCCAGTCTGGGATGTAGGTGGATTCGATACTGAGCCATTTGATGCCACTCAAATTGGCCCTGAGGGATTCCCGATACCTTCTGATTCATTGTATGATGTAGAAGTTTCTAGTTTATATACTGATTTAGAGCTAGGAATTCGTCCAGCTGACATAATTGTTGATGGTGGTGCATATATTGATGCGTTTGCAAGTTATGCTCCAGAAGAATTAGTCCCAGGCTCAGTATTCGATACATTGGATTTTAAGGTTGTTACTAATGATCCTACAATAAATTCAACGAATCCGAAGGGAGTTCCAGTTGAGTTGTTCAGTTATCCAGGTACAGGATTTACACAAACATATTCATACTCTGCAACAAACCTACTGGGAGATAATGTCCTTGTTTTCACAAAGAACGGTGGAATGCAAATTCCGAATGTGAATTATACTATGTCATTTAATAGTAAGACGATTACGTTTAAGTTTCCGCCAGCATCTAGTGATTATGTGTATCTTTATGTTATTGACGATGCTGGTGGTAATCAGATTTTTGCAGAGTCGTTCATCCTGTCAGGAAACACAAATCTTATTACACTAAATGCACCATATGCAGAAGTTATGGATAGCTTAGTATTGTTTAACGGATTAACAACAAATGCATATACATTGTCACTAGCTCCAGATGGTCGAAATACATTGTTGACAATCACCGCTGCGGCATTGAACGGATTGAATGTGCATGTGCATTTGTATAGCACATATTTGACTAGAGCAGAAGTCCATGTCCAAGAAGTTGTCATTGCAGGTCCGATAACATCAAGTTCATATATTATAAATATGGATAGGACTATCTTTAATGCAGGCCCAATTGGCGGAGCAATTATTGTAAACCATAATGACAATAGATTAATTCCTACAAATACAGCTTACTATACTGGCGATGGTGTGACTACTGTATTTGCATCACAAGGAACTCAGAATATTAATCCTGCAACGGTCCAACCTGGCGACTTTGATGTTTGGATCAATAATGTTCCATATTTCTCTAGCTCTTATACTATATTGCCACCTTCAGGTACGATCCCTAGACAAATTCAGTTCAACACAGCACCTCCTGTAGGAGCACAAATTTCTGTAGGCGTGAATACTGGAGCACAATATGTAATGACTGGCGGATCACCAATTGGAAATAATCAATTTACTATTAATTCTTCAGAAGTCACATTGTTACCGGGCGATATTATTTCAATTATTAGTGTTCAATGTGATGATCTTGAGTCTATAAGAACTCAGGTGTATCAAGGCGGACAAATTATCGGCGCGTCAACATTAAACGGTTTCTCAGCGGCACCATATGATACCGCTGGATTTGATGCACCATCTACAATTGAGCTTATTGTTCCTAATTACACGTTAAGCAGGCCAGCAGCTAATTTGAACTACTTGATCATTACATTTAATGGCCGCCGTTTGATTCCATACAATGATTTTTCATTGTTAACTCCTACCGTAGTTACTTTGAGTTCAACATTGAACGTTCAACAATCTGATATTGTAGTGATTACTAGCTTAACTGAAGTAGTTCAACAATCTGCAATTGGATTCCGTATGTTTAAGGATATGAGGGATAATTGGTCTTATTTGAGATTGAGTCAAGCAAATACGACTACTCTGGTTCAGGCATTGCACATTACAGATACAGAAATATTTGTTAAAGATGTTTCTACCTTAGGTATTCCTAATCCTGAACAAGTAATTCCAGGCGTAATCTTCATTGGCGGAGAACGAATCACATATTGGCAAATTGATACTGTCAATAATGCTTTGTTACAAATACGAAGAGGGACAGCAGGAACTGGCGCCACACAAGCAACTATTCCAGTGGGAACTTTAGTAGAAGACGCAAGTATGGGTCAAGAGATTCCGAATGCTGCAGGAATGACTTGGTACACATTAGGAGCAACTACACCGTCAAATGGTCAATCATTAGTGAATGATGACACAATTCAAGCTATATTCTTGAAGGAACAACCCACATTCTATATAGGATAAATATTCTTTATGCAAGAAAAACCTATTAAACCTAATGAAGATATTAAGCCTAAGGATCAAATGCCTGATGAGAAGTCAGGCATTTTGACGCAAGGTAAGATTAAAATCTTCGATCCAAGGACAAATGAAGTTTTTGTCGAAATAAGGGCTTGAACAAATGATTAATATTCCTATGAGTGTCCATGGACACATTAAAATTTTTGATCCAATTTCAAAAGAAATTTTAGTTGAGAAAGATAATGCTTGTCATTATGAAAATATTTCCAATGCAATGGCATTAACCTTAGCAAACAGAACGACTGGATGGATTCAAGAAATGCATTTCGGTAATGGTGGTACTAGTGTTAGTTCGACAGGAATCATTACATATTTGCCGCCGAATGTGACAGGGCAAAATGCTAGTCTGTATAACGATACGTATTACAAAGTAGTTAATGATCAAAGTTCATTAAATCCGAATCCAGGTGTAAATTTTATGCAAGTAAATCACTCACAAGGTCAAGTGTATACTGACATTTTGATTTCTTGCTTGTTAGATTTCGGAGAACCTGCCGGGCAAGCAGCATTCGATAACTCAACTAACTTTAATGATACGTTTACTTTCGATGAACTAGGTCTTAAAAGCTGGAATGGTACCCCGGGGGCAGGTTTGTTACTGACTCATGTCATTTTTAGTCCAGTTCAAAAATCATTGAATCGTATGCTACAAATTGATTATACATTGCGTATCCAATCATTGACTAATTTAGCGTAATGAGAATTAAAGACTTTGATCTAACATCTATACCGAACAAGCAAAGAAAATTTTTGCTTAGTATAGAGAAAGGATTGATCGAAGCTGCAAGAAAAGATTCATACTTTGATAGTATGGATCTTAGTCTAGTAGTAATACTAGGGCATTTTGAAAGTTGTCTGAAAACTGTGTCAGGTATAGATTGGTTATCTAATCAATATAAAAAGAAAAAGTTTCAGATGGTAGAAATTGTACAGTATAAAGAAGTTTTGGAGTTGTATTTCGAGACATTAGATGAATCCACTAAATCTCTTAAAGAATTATTTCAGCATCAAACAATTGACGATGTTGTTTGTTTTATAAAGAATAAATTTGGTAGCTTGTCTAAGAATGAAATAGAAAAACAGATAAAGGAAACTGAATCTGTTAGATTCATTGAAGATAGAGGATTACTAGTAATTATTCCTAAGACTGCTAACGCAGCAAAGATATACGGGAAGGGAACTAAGTGGTGTGTCTCAGGATCCATCTATAATGAATTTAGTAAGTATGCATCAAAGGGTAGCTTGTATATCATTATACTAAATGATAGAAAGTTCAGTATGCATATAGAGAATAAGCAGTTTATGAATGAGCTTAATCAATCGATCAATGAACGAGACATTCAAGAACTTACAGCGTCAGAACCATTTTTAAAGTTTTTTAGAGAGATAGAACAAGAATATAGCAATTACTCAGACTATTTTTCTTTTCTGGCTCAAAAAGGTTTGAAGTAGTAATAAATACATATATTATCAAGGGGAATTAAAATTCCATATACAATAACACATTATAATGGTGCCGCGCTTACTACGGTTAATGATGGCACAGTCGATACAACAACTAACTTAACCCTAGTAGGTAAAAACTACGCAGGTTATGGTCAATTTATTGATGAAAACTTTGTCTACTTGTTAGAAAACTTTGCAAATGCGACATCTCCTGTCAATCCTCTAGTTGGACAGCTTTGGTGGGATTCGAGTCACAACGTTTTAAAAGTATATACTGGAACAACATTCAAACCTATTAGTAGCTCAACTGCATCAGCTACGGCACCAACCGGAGCCGTTATAGGAGATTTGTGGTTTGATACAGTTAATCAACAATTGAACGTTTATAACGGATCATCATTTACACTTATTGGGCCATCATTTACTTCAGCAACAGGTCAGTCTGGCGCTATCGTTAGTACCGTTATTGACACAACATCAACTAGTCACGTTATCGTTTATTTTTATGTAAGCAATATTGCGGTTGGTATTCTAAGTAAAGATTCATTGTTTACACCTCAAACAACTATCCCAGGATTTCCGACTATTGCTCCAGGTTTTAACTTAGCGACAACTGGAGCAATCCCAGGTATCCAGTTGTCTGGCACAGCTACAAATTCTAATACTGTAGGTGGATTGTTATCAACCCAGTTTATGCGTTCAGATACGAATACATCTACGACTGGTACACTTGGGGTCGTAAATAATACTGGTTTAACCGTTGGTGCAGGAAATGATTTACAATTTTCTATCGTTGCACAAAATGCATACATTCAGAATACAGATTTGAATGGCAATTTATACATTCAAGTTAATAAAGGCGGAACTCAAACTCCGGCACTTACTATCGCTGGAGCAACGTCTAACGTCACATTGAACGCAACGTTATTGCCTACGACTACTAATACGCAAACAATCGGCAGTCCGAGTTTAGTGTTTAGTAACATTTATGCAACAACATTTACTGGAACTTCAAGTCAGGCTTTATACGCCGATTTGTGCGAAAAATATTGGGCGGATGCGATTTATAAGCCAGGAACGGTAGTTTCTCTAGGTGGAGTCAACGAAATTACTTTGACCACAGACGATTTGAGTGAAGATGTTTTTGGTGTAATTTCTACTAATCCAGCAATTATGATGAACGTCGCTTCAGGTCCCGACGACACGCATCCGTTTGTGGCGTTAATGGGAAGAGTTCCTGTAAATGTCATTGGGCAAGTTAAAAAAGGTGATCGTTTAGTTTCTGCTGGAAACGGATTTGCAAGAGCAGCATTGCAATCAGAGATATCGTCATTTAATGTGATTGGTAGATCGCTTAATGATAAAGCGACAGATGGTGAGGGAGTAGTTGAGGCATTTATTAAAGCAGTTTAAAATATGTAGATGAATAAATTCACTAAAGAGACATTTTTACAACAGGCATCGACAGTACATGGGAATAAGTTTGATTATTCCCATGTTGTTTATATCAACAATAGCACCAAGGTAACAATTATCTGCCCAAACGGACATACCTTCGATCAAACGCCATCAAATCATTTAATGGGTAAAGGTTGCAGATATTGCGCAGGGAACGTTCAATCAACAACTGAACGCTTTATAGAAAGAGCGAAAGTCATCCATGGTAATTTGTTCGATTATTCTAAGACAGAATATATTAGCTACAAAGTAGAAGTGGAAATATTGTGTCCAATACACGGATCATTTGATCAAACACCAGACAATCACCTTAAAGGCAAAGGTTGCAAATACTGCGCTGATAATGTGAGATTGACGAAAGAACAGTTTATTGACCGTGCAAAGAAAATCCATTCAGACAAATATGACTACTCATTAGTCGAATACAAAAATGCACACACTAAGATAACAATAATTTGTCCTAAACACGGAAATTTTGATCAACTTCCAAATAGCCATCTCAGAAATAATGGTTGTCCAGACTGCGGATTATTTTCTGGTGCGGCTATTAGCAAAAAAGAAACTGAATGGTTAGACTCACTAAATAATTCAAATATAGTGAGACAATATAGATTAGTTTCACGAAACAAAAAGATAATTGTAGATGGTTTCGATCCATCTACAAACACAATATACGAATATCACGGAAAATATTGGCATGGGCATCCAGACATATTCCCAGACAGAAAAATGATTCATCCTGCATCAAAAATCTCTGTCGATGAACTGTATAAGAAAACTATTGAAAGAGAATCTCTTTTGAAAGACGCAGGATACAATATTATTTCGATATGGGAATGAAACTATGACTTACGCAACAGGCCAAATAATCGCAAATGGAGATTACAACACTTTCGCGACTGGATCAGCAAATGGTGTAGCCAATAACTCAGTAGCAAACGTTAACACAATTTGGGGAGTCGGTAATGGCAGCAAAGGTTACGGCCAATCTACAGTATTGTCTCCGGTAACGACAGGCACGTTAGTGACGGCAGCGCAATGGTCTTCGATGTTTTCTAAGATTACTGCATCTGCAAACCATCAAGGCACTTCGATTTCTGCATTAACTAATCCCACCACTGGAAATTTAATTCAGGCTATATCAGTTCTTAGTGGTGATATCAATACTGTTACGAATAATATCGGTAAGGTAACTACTAGAACTACTTCTGCATCTGGATCATCAGCATACAGCGCAGCAAATAACAATCGTTGGCAAAATGCATTAACTTTTCCTGTCACTGTCACTTTTACCTCTGGAGATGCAGCTAGATATTTCTTCAATGCTGGCGGAACAATCAATTTCTCATTTACACATACACCATTTACTACAAATAATAAAAATACGTCATGGGTAAATTTGTGCGCGGCATGCGGAACTATAAGCTTCGGGTATAATACAACGACTGCTTCTGGGAATACTGCTGGCGGAACTGGAACTCTTGTGCCTCCTGTTGCTATAGGTTATTGGCAACAGACAATTGGCGCCCAAACCATTCAAAAGCAATATGCTGCAGGTGCAGCACCATATGCAAACGTCAATTTAATTCAAACAAACGTAAATTCAAACGGACACCAAGGATCAAACGGTGATGTAGGTTCAGTATTGACATTCTCTATCGTTTGGACTGATGCAGCAACAGATACTTGGGGGCCTCCTACAGACATTGTAGATGGTGTATCACAAGTTAATTGGTCAGCAGGAATGCCTCCCACCACATATCTATCCAACACTTGGGGCACTCCCATTATATCAGGCGGCACAGTAACAGGTAGTTAAATTTGACATTTCATACAAAACCTGCTACAGTGTTTGTATGAATAATTCAAATATCAATAGTATGGCTGAGGCTGCATTTAATCATGCAGCCAAAAAGCTAGAACTTAAAGAGAAATCTCAACAACAATTATATGTAGCTCATAATGGTGGCTTATTTAAAGCTGCTCCGGAGCTTATTACATTCCTATCAATTGTAGAAGTTGATGTAATTGAGGACAGTTATGGAAATCCAATCCGAATCGAACGTGAAAAATTATTAGATGAACTAAAGCAATGTTACCAAACAATCATGAATGATTGGGAAGTTGAGTATCAGAAAATTCTGAGGATTAGAAATGGCAAACAAATCTAAGGGATGCATAATTTTCGCTATAAACAACGGTGATTTTGAATACACTAGATTGGCAGATGTTGCTGCTGGACTTGTCAAGAAAAATTTGGGAATACCTACTACTATAATTACAGATAGGAAATGCAATTTTAAGTATGCAGAAGATACAATCATCATTGACAAAGGTGATTATACAAATCGGGCAATGTTCGACGGCGACCAATATCAAAATGTGAAATGGTTTAACCAATCTCGCCCAGGCGCATATGATTTGTCACCCTATGACAGAACATTACTTATTGATGCAGATTATTTTATCTTAGAACCATCGTTAAAAACAGTATTTGCATCATCAAATCATTTCATGTGTTACTCAAAAGTATTTGATCCCACATGCAGGAATTCATTTTCTGGAAGTATGATGGCATCAAAATTTACTATTCCTATGCTTTGGGCAACAGTTTGTTATTTCGATAAATCTTATCCAGCCTGCTCAGTGTTCTACATGATGAAACAAGTAAGGGACAACTATGACTATTATCACAAATTATTGGGTGTAGATCCTCAACCATATAGAAATGATTATGCATTGACTATTGCTGCGCAAGCATATAGTTGCCCAATATGGGCACTGCCTGGCGAAATGTGCATGCTTTCTACAGACGTAAAAGTTATTGATTATAAAGAAGATAGAGGATTGATTTATACGTATGAAAAGAATTCTAGAAAATATGTTGATTATATAAAAAATCACAATGTACATGTTCTAGGAAAGTGGTCATGCCAAGATGAACAATTGTTATATAAGTTGGAGAAATATGAATGCTAACTAGAGGTGAATTTTCTGCACAAAAGGGGTATTTCACATTTGCTAAGAATACAAGCAAATGTGATTATTTGCGTCTAGCATATTTGCAAGCTGCTTCAATTAAAAAGACTCAAGCAACTAATTTATATGCAGTTGCAGTTGACGCAGAGACGTTTAAAGAAATTACAGATGAACATCAGAAGGTATTTGATTACGTAATTCAAATTCCTGACACAAATGAGAATGAAGATCCTGAATGGAAGCTAGGCGATGAATGGAAATCTTATTGGTTAACTCCATTCAAAGAAACAGTGAAATTAGATTGTGACATGACTTTCAATAGAAACATAGACCATTGGTGGCCAGTGTATCAGTTGAAAGATGTTTTATTCACAACAAAAGTTGTTGATTATCTGGGAAATGTTTCAAACTCTAGGGCTTATAGAAGAATGTTTGATGAAAATAGACTGCCAAATCTATATTCAGCATTTTTCTACTTCAGATATTCACTTCAATCAGCAGAGTTCTTTGATTTGGCAAGAAAAATTTATCAGAATTGGAAATACTTTAGAGACGAACTTCTCATTAATTGTAGGGATACGTATCCAACTACAGATGTTGTTTTTTCTATTGCTGCAAAAATATTAGGCGAAGAAAATTTCTATATCCCTGATTTGAGCATCCCAAAAATCGTTCATATGAAAGGTGGAATTCAAGGGTGGGGAATTGATGAGGATTGGACTACTAAGCTGTATTCACAAATAGATGATGAGTATAATCATACTGTAGGATTTACTAGACAAATGTATCCGTTTCATTACTATCAAAAAGATTATGCGACAGATGAGGTCATGCAAAAATATGTCAAATGAAGATGAATTTTGGAAAGCATTAGCAGACTCAGCTTTTGTCGCGCCGCTACCAATAGAGCATAAAATATATTATGATGCTAAAGGAAATATTACGGATTGCACTATAGAAGATAAAGATGGTGACTATATTATTGTTGATTTAGACGCATTTATAGCAATTCAGATGGGGAAATATAAAGTAAAGAATGGCGAGATACATAATATGTCCCTATCTAGTATTAATACTATCTACTTAGAAAAAGTAGAAGATGGAAATTTTAAAACCGTAAAGAATAACATGCTAATTTTAGCGGATGATTCGATAACCGAGAGAGATTCTTATGTTTCAAAATGAATACATTAGTAGTGATAAGATTATAGACGTAGCAGATTTAGATGTTATCTTTTTGACTTATGACGAACCGAAGAAAGAAGAATTCTGGATTAAGATTCAGAATATCGCTCCATGGGCAAAACGTGTAGATGGGATTAAAGGTTCAGACTCTGCACATAAAGCAGCAGCAGCAGCAAGTGATACAGATAGATTTATTTTGATCGATGGCGATAATATTCCTGACTCTGATTTCTTTAATTTACAATTACGTATACAAGATTGGCAGAATGATTGCGTATTTCGTTGGAAAGCACGCAATCACATTAATGGACTTTGCTATGGTAACGGTGGATTGAGCATGTGGACGAAGGATTTTATAAACAATATGAAAACACATGAAAATAGTGATGGCAAAGATGAAAACAACGTGGAATTTTGCTTTGATTCTAGGTATATTGCACTACATAATACATATAGCACAACATACCCCAATCAGAGTGCATTTCAAGCATTTCGTGCAGGATTTAGAGAAGGCGTAAAGATGTGTTTAGATAGGGGTTCTAAACCATCATTACAAGACTTTGAAGCTAAGGTGCATTCACGTAATTTAGATAATTTAATGATTTGGATGAATATCGGCGCCGACATTGAAAATGGCAATTACGCAATATATGGCGCACGTTTAGGAACATACCTCACTATGTTAACAAATTGGGATTATACTGAAGTTCATGATTTTGATAAGATCAAAGAAATTTGGGATCAATCGCATGATATCAATCATATAACACCGATGCTCAGGAGTAGATTGAATCTTCCTATCATTGACATGAACGCAGAACAAAGTAAGTTCTTTAAACATCACTATGCAAATGCACATAAGAATGCTTCTAATGCAATGATTACTGAAATGGATGTCATCAATTTTAACAGAGGATTACAATGAGCCAAGTGACGATTCCAGTGGGATGTTCAATATACTCTAAAACTATACATGAGTTTGGAATGATATTAGGAGTTAGAAATTCAGAATCAATATGGCCATATATTGTGGTTCAGTATGAGGGAGAAGACTCATTTATGACAGACATTAATGATTACGAAGAATGTTTGCTTGAAGGAACAATAGTTGTTTATAATAAAGAATTGACAGAACAAGAAAAATTAGTAGAGAGATTAAAACACAGTTAATGAATAATTTTACAAAAATAAATCTAGCAGATATAAAAAATCTGTTTTGGAAACCACAGAACAGATTTTTGGTAATCATTGGAACAAAAAGGAATCAATACACTATTAATAGTTATACTACTACATTTACAGTAAATTGGCCTGATGATCTTATTGAATCCTTCAAAGGTGCCTGGCCAACAGAGGAACCAGGTATGGTATATGAAGATTTGGCTTCCCAATATCTAGATTGGGAAGTTTATGGTGAACTAACTGATGAAGAAAAATTGGAAATAATATTAAGAAACAAATGAAATCCCCAAACCAGATCAACGTCGATAACATGTTATCGAGAATGACTGAAATAGAAATTAAGGCAGGCAGCGATAGCATTTGTCTAGCTAAATGGTTACAAACGACCATCAACTTGCATAACGGTCATACCTCATCCTGCCATCACTGTAAGTCAAACAAAATTTCAGTAGAAGAACTAAAGAATAATTATTCAGCGCTACATAATACAAAAGAAAAAAAATTAGAAAGACTTGACATGATGGAATCTCGGCGTCCATCAGCATGTAACTACTGTTGGAATATTGAGGATTTGGGTAATGATCATATCAGTGATAGAACATATAAAAGCACAGATGAAAGCTGGGCATATCCGTATGCTGATAAAGTATTAACGAATGGACCATTAAACAATATAACGCCGACATATGTAGAAATTTCGTTTAGCAGTGTATGTCAAATGTCATGCATGTATTGTTCCCCTGATGTTTCTTCAAGTTGGATGGAAGAGATTGACCGTTACGGTGAATACAAAGTTGGAATAGGTAATATTGAATGGATTAAGCAACAAGGAAAGATGCCTATTCCTCACAAAGATCATAATCCATATGTAGATGCATTCTGGAGTTGGTGGCCCGAACTAAGTAAAACGTTAGTAGAGCTAAGAATTACAGGCGGAGAACCATTGCTTAGTAAAGATTTTTGGAAATTGCTCGATATGATTTATCAGAATCCTATGCCAAATTTGAAAATATCAGTAAATTCAAATATGATGGTTCCTGATCAATTAATAGATAAAATAATTGACTATGCAAACAAGCTAAACGGTAAGGTCAAAGAATTTGAATTATACACAAGCTGCGAGGCGTCAGATATTCAAGCTAATTATATCAGATACGGGATGGATTATGATACGTTTATAAAAAATGTAGATAGGTATCTAGACGAAACGCCTAGTAATTATCGTATAAATTTCATGATTACATTCAATGCATTAAGTTTGACTTCATTCAAGGGTTTCATGTATGATATATGGAACTTCAGGCGAGACTACAATGAGAATGATGGATTCAACCGCATCCCGTTTGTAATTAGTTACTTGCGGTGGCCACAATTTCAAGACGTTAGAATTTTACCTACTGAATTTAAGTTAAAGTATCTGAATGATATTGATCAATGGATGAATATGCATGATAGAAATCATAGTAAGGATGCTGCTGGTAGATTTTATCTAGAAGAATTGGATCAAATTGCGCGACTAAAGGAATATGCTTTGACACCACTGGATAATGCTGATTTACAAAAACGATTATCAGACTTCAAAAGCTTTTACAAAGAATACGATCAACGTAGAGGAACAGATTTTTTAACCACATTCCCAGAATATAGAGAATTTTATGAATGAATCAAACTTAGATTACAAAAAACGAGTATTAGATGCAATTAGCCCGACTTATTGTGCTGGTAAAGCACTAGGAGGAACTATTTGGCTTGGGTCTGGATCGTCTGCCCAATGCCATCACCCACCAGCATCAAAAATTCCTCTTACTGAACTAAAAGCAAGTTACAAAGCATTGCTAAACACAGAATATAGAAAGACAGTAAGAAAAGAAATGATTGATGGAATACAAACTAAAGAATGTGATTACTGCTGGCGAGTAGAAAATTTAGGCAAGGATTTAGTGAGTGATAGAGTTTATAAGAGCATAATTCATTCAGAAGATGATATTCAAAAGAGTATTGAACAATATAAAAATTTTGAAGATATTGCCCCAAAGACATTAGAGATTTCGTTTGATAATTTGTGCAATTTTGCTTGTTCATACTGTAATGCAAGTTTTAGCTCAACTTGGGCGCATGATATTAAAGTCAATGGTGCTTATCAAAATCTCGTAAGTGACGGCGCTGGCGCCTATCATCAGGATGGGTCATGGGCAATGCCGTACGGAATCAAAAACAAAGATAATCCATATACTGAAGCATTTTGGCAATGGTGGAACAATGAATTGCAATATAGCTTAGTTGAATTGCGCATTACAGGTGGCGAAGGAACTATGAGTCCGGATTTCTGGAAGCTTATAGATTGGTGGGAACAGAATCCAAATTGCAAAGTTCGCTTAGCAGTCAATAGCAATCTCGGAGCTAAGAAAGAATTGATTGAACGGTTGTGCAGAGCTACACATAGTTTTGAAGATTTTCATCTTTATACAAGCAACGAGAGTTTCGGTGCTCATGCAGAATATATACGCGACGGTCTAGTTTGGGATGAATGGCTCAACAATTTTGAATACATTCTGAGTGAAGGCAACTGCAAGAATACTCATGTGATGATGACTATCAATGCACTGTGTTTGTTCAGTATTACTGAATTCATGGATGAGATGCTGAAATTGAAAGAGAAACATGGGCATTGGCATGCAGGCATGAGTTTCAATATCTTACGCTTCCCGAGTTTTATGAGCGTAAATACATTGCCATATATTGTCAGGGAGGCCCAAGCTGTAAAGATACAAACCTGGGCAATTGCAAATAGGTCAAAATTGCAAAATCACGAGTATGAAGGAATTGAGCGAATGATAGCATACATTCGTGAAGTTGATGAAGGTCACAGCAACGTGAGTAGTTTAGAATCTCGACAAAGGGATTTCAGAACATTCTTTGCTGAATATGATCAACGCAGAGGTAAAAATTTTGTTGAAACGTTCCCAGCATTGAAAGATTGGTATTTGAGTTTACCTGAGACAAAATTGAAGCCGATCAAAGAATTGATTAACGGTGATAACACCAAAGCGATGGAGTTCGTGCATAAGGAATTGTTAAATAAAGCTAAAGAGGAGGGATGGATTCTTTCTCCCTCAAAAGCAAATCCTGGCAGTCAAGAATATGTAGAACCTCAGACTGTCAGGGATATTATTAATCCTGACACAAATGAATGATGACGATCTAAAAGTTTTAGTTTATACACAAAGCTATGGCATTATTGATGATAGATATGATGCGTCTTTTTACGATACAGAACACGAATATGATCCAGGTCATATTCGTTTTGTAAATCATGCAGTGCAAAAGATATTATCAACTATAGATTTTTCTCTGTATAGAGGCGTAAAGATATTAGTTGAAACGAAGGAAGAGCAGGATGTTAATTGTTCTCCCTTCGTTCAAGCTAAATTCTTTATTAAATTTGAAAATAGGTTAGACGCATTGGCGTTTAAATTGAAGAAATGAGTGAAAGAAAACATCTATGCTGTGCTCCATGGGTCTCTATGCACCTTTGGCCGAATAACAATGTATATCCATGCTGCGCAGTAAATTCAGCAGATTCATTTGGGCAATTGGATGAATCAGGTATTGCTATAATGAACAATGAAAAATTTAAGAAATTTAGAATTGACATTCTAGCAGATAAAAAACTAGATGTATGCAAAACATGCTGGAAGGCAGAAGAGGCTGGACAAGTATCTCTCAGAAAATCTTATAATCACCAATTTTTAGATCATGCCCAAGAGTTGATAGATTCTACACAAGAAGATGGAACAGCAGATGTAAAAATGTTAAATTGGGATTTTAGATCAAGTAATTTATGCAATTATGCATGCAGAACATGCGGACCACAATTGAGTAGCACATATAAGCAACTGTCAGATAGGGCATCAGGAATTAAAAGTGACAAAGTAACACACATTCGAAGTGCATCAGAAATTGGTCTTAACCAAATCATTGAACAGAATACTAATCAAGTTAAGGCAATGCATTTTGCGGGCGGCGAACCATTATTAATGGAAGATCATTATAAAATTATCAACAAATTGATTGAAGAAAATAGAACGGATGTGAATATTCAATACTCTACAAATGGCAGCAAATTAACCTACAAGACATTTGATTTTAGAGACGCTTGGCACAAATTTAATAGCGTTACTATGAGTTTTAGTATAGACGAAATTGAGGGTCGTGCTGAATATTGGCGATATGGGACAGATTGGCCCGTCGTTAAGAAAAATATTGATGAAATGATGATTTATACTAAAGAGCATACAAATGTTTGTGTTTGGTTTGCTCCTACGATTAGCGTTTTTAATATCACTCGTCTAGAAGACATTCATAAATATTTTAGAGCGTCTGGCTGGTTAGATGGCGCAAGGCCAGAAATTTTGTTTAACCTTTTGCACACACAAGAGTATTATTGTGTTAAGAATACGAGTGATGAATTTAAACAGTATGCAAAAACTAAACTAGAAAGCTATGTTGAATATTTGAAGAAATCAGAATTTGAATTTGACAACAAATTGGTTTCTTCAGCAGACGGATTGATTGGCTTTATGATGCAGCCTGGGCAAGACTTAAGTGACCAATTTACAATTAATACTGAACTATTGGATTTTCAGAGGAACGAAAATATTTTCGATGTTGCTCCAGAACTAGCTGAGTTGTTAATTAATAAAACTCTTTATGACAAGCAGAGTATTACTCGAAAAAATTGAACCAAACTTCTTGAGGACAATGGAAGTTGGGAAAGTTGTTTATGATAAAAAAGAAATAGAGAAGAATCCATTTTCTCTGTATAAGGAAATATTGTCTCTTGATTGGCTGAAACAAAAATCATACAGGATAATTAGAGAGACACTTGTAAAGCAGACTCACACAGAATGGCCGGGACAAAAGTATTCTATACATTATTATATAGAATTTGATACCGAGCAAGATGCGTTTGAATTTAGTTTAAGATACAATAACAGAATGGCGAATTGATGGCAACTGAAGTAGTTTTGAAATCATGGAATAGAATCAATCTAGACGCCTCATGGCCAGGTGCATATACTGAAATGAAAACAGTAGAAAATGATTCACTATGTTTCGAAACTCGCATGTGGCTAACTACTGCACAATCAAATTTCCTTCAAGGAAAATCTGTAAGATCAAAATTAGAATTAGAAACTCCGATTTATCCTCAGGGATTTGCTGGAACATCCCTTTACTCAAGAATCATTTTAGTCTTCGATTGCGAAAAAGAAGCACTAGAATTCATAATTAAACACTTATAATGTCTCAAATACCAAAATCATTTTGCACTGCTTCGGTATTGCATACTATGGCGCATCCGTCGGGCGAGCGCAGATTATGTTGTGCTAGTAGAGAGGAACCGCAATTCTTTAAAGGATATATTGATAAGGGTGAAGCAACACAATTAGACTATAATCCTATTCCTCTAGATGATTGGTGGAATAGTGAATACATTCGAAGAATACGATTGAAAATGAAGAATGGTGAAGTTCCCTCGCAGTGCGAAATATGCAATGATAATATCTTGAATCTTCATACGTATAAACAATATTTTAATGAAACGTTGTTTTCACATAAGATTCAAGACGCGTTTGATTCTATTGACGAAAACGGATATACTTCATTGAAGCCAATGAGCTATGATTACCGTGTCAGCAACCTGTGTAACTTCAAATGTCGTATGTGTGGTCCCGAACTTAGTTCTGCATGGGAAAGTGAAAAAAGAATGCTGGGCACTTGGAATCCGCAAACTGAAAAATGGATGAGTGCTGATAACAAAGAGAAGATAGAAGATTTTCAACAAGTCTTAGAACAAGAACTTTGGGATGCAGTCAAAGAGAATCGTATTGAAGAAATATATTGGGTTGGTGGAGAGCCACTTATGTATCCTATTCACTGGTCGATAATGAATCATCTTGTAGAGACTGGTCAGAGTAAAAATGTAATTGTGAGATATAATACGAATCTAAGCAATGTAAGAAATCTATATGATTTGTTGCCTTACTTTAAGGGAGTGAATGTATGTGCTTCAATGGACGCTACCGCTGATGTTGCAGAATACATTAGAACTGGACTTAAATGGGAGCAATGGTTAGAGAACTTTAAAGAAGGTATGTTCTTAAATAATTTGTTCGGAATGAACGGTATGGTTATTGATGTGACGATAACATTACCTGGGTTATTTGACATGAAAAATTTGATGAAATTAGCAACGGAATTAGGAGTTAAGAGTTATGTTAAAATTACTTTTGATTTTGATAGCCAAGTTTTGATGAGCCCTATGTCCCTACCACATACTATTCTTGATCCTATTTTAGATGATTTGATCGCTTATGAGGAATCATTGCACAACCCTTTAACAAAAGTATATTCAGACACGTTTAAAGATATGAAACGAAGATTGACTTTTGATCAGAAATATCCTGATTATGAACAAGGTTTAAAATTAGGAAAAGAGAGATTGTTAAAATTGGAAGGACATAGGAAGCACCCTTTAACTATGTCTGATATACTAGCAAGTGATGCTAAAAATTGGTGGGATAATATATGATTACACAACATGAATTGAAAGAAAGTTTAACCTATGATCCAGTTACTGGTCAATTTATTTGGCTTGCACCCTCTAAATTTAGTAATATTAAACCTGGATCTATAGCAGGATCATTAAAGCATGATGGATATGTGCAAGTTAAGGTGCGAGGAAAACGGTATTATGCACATAGATTAGCTTGGCTGTACATGTCAGGAGAATTTCCGAAAAATTTCATAGATCATATAGACGGAAACAAAGCAAATAATTCTTGGATTAACCTTAGGGAGGCTACAAATGCGCAAAATCAAAGAAATAGTAAAATGAATGTAAAAAATACATCTGGAGTGAAAGGCGTGAGTTGGCATAAAAAATCGCACAAATGGCAAGCCCACATAGGGCTTGAGGATGGTCGTAATAAAAATTTAGGTTCATTTAATTCAATTGAGGAGGCCAAGAAGGTGGTCGAAGAGTATAGAAGCAAATTGCATGGTGAATTTGCAAACCATGGCTAAAACTTCTTGCTGCCTCCCATTTCAGCATCTTGGAACTCATCCCAATGGTTCTGTAAGTGTATGTTGTCAAGCTGATATGTCTAACCCAAATTCGTTTGCTAGAACAAACGGGCAGATGCTTTTCTTAGGTAAAAATACATTGGATGAAATTCGTAACAGTGAATCATTTAAACAAGTTCGTCTAAATATGCTTGCTGGACAAGAACCTTCCCAATGTCATCGATGCTATGAGACTGAACGATCTGGCGGAAGAAGTAAGAGACAGTTAGAGAATCATTTATATAACTGGAAAGAAGATGACGCATTTACGTATGTGGATGGTAGCATTGATTCACCTTTACAATTCATCGAGTTACGGTTGGGTAATACGTGTAACCTGGCCTGCATTACGTGTAATAGCGTATCTAGTTCTAAGTGGAGTAAGGATGAGCAATTTCTTACGAAGAAAATTGAATGGTTCAAAGCTTTTGAAAATTCTAAGCAAACTCGTTGGTTCGAAAGCGAAGGATTTTACGAAAACTTAGCTGCCATAAGCAAACATGTTCAGAAAATTTATATCAATGGTGGAGAACCACTGCTAATCAAGCAACATAAAGTATTGCTTCAAAAACTTATTGATATGGGAGTTGCTAAGAACATTCATATTGAATACAGTATTAATCTAACGATCAAAGATGAAGAATTTATTGCACTTTGGAGTCAATTCAAGTATGTATCAGTACAATTTAGTATCGATGCTACGTATGAAATGAATGACTATATTCGTTATGGTTCTAATTTTGCAGATATTCAAAACAATCTAGAATGGTATATTGCTAACAAACCACATAATGTATATTATTTTGTATGCCAAACAATTTCAGCATTGAACGCATGTCAAATAGAGCAGATGCAAGGTTTTCTAGAAGAATATAAATTGCAAATGTATGTCAATCCAGTTTATTCTCCTGAATATTTTTCTGCATCTGCGCTCACTGAAGCTGAAAAGATAAAAGTGAGAAAATCTATTGCACCACTAAAAGATGATCAGATCAAATCTACAATGATCGCTTGGCTCGACAACAACAAAAGTGATAGTAATATGAGAGATAAGCTTAATCAAGTTATCAATGCACTAAATGAAACTAGAGATATTCAATATCCTAAGTATCTAGGTGATATCGTTATTTCGAAGTAATCTTCCGTTTAGGAACAGTAACGTCGATACCGCAATAACAAAATGGTGTCCGACATTTAGTAGAAGTGGATAAAAGTTTTTCTAAATCCACTTCATCAAACCTTCCTTCCCAACCATCATTGAAACAATTTCCACGCTTTATTTGACCATCGTAGTTGATAAACAAACTCGCTTTACCGATATCGCATTCAAACCCTACAAACGAATTCTGTTTTGAATTAACCAAATCAATCGTGTTGATCTTTTTGAATTCACCATCATTGAACTTAGCGAATGCATCAGTTGTATTGACGTCAGTTTGAATCCAATTCTTACGTTCTACTCTTGATACCGTATTCAACCAATTATCTTGTTCGTCAGTATAACCTACATCCTTCCCGTCTGCCCCTAGACTCATACCTTCGTGCCTATATAATCTAACTGCCTCAACAGCTAAGTTAGGATTTGCAGCAAATTCATTAAACTTAGCATAGCAATGATCCCAATTGTATGGATCCATCATAACACGCACAAGCACTTGTGTATGTTCAGCAGCAGCTAACGCAGTATTCATCCAATCATCTTTAGCAAATTCTGAGTGATACGACATTGCGATGTATGCACAGTGTGGTGCAAGTTCAGAAAAGTATCTAGCAGTTCTCTGTCCATTTGAAGTAAGTCCTACAGTCCATCCCAAGGATTTCATTCGTTGAACTAACTCTATAAATTTAGGATAAAGTGTTGGCTCACCGCCAGAAAATGCAATATGCACTTTCTTGTCTTTGAGATTTGAATTCAGATTATCAATGAATGCAAATAATTCTTCATCTTCGAAATGATGATTAGAACCGTTATAAAGATTTGGCTCACAATACCAGCAACTGTTGGTGCATATATTGTTGATCAAAAAGTCAATGTGAAATGTGTTTGGCTTTTCTGAGAAAATTTCTATGATTCGTTTCATTCTATTGATATCTTTGTAATGAGTTGATTGTTCTTTATGTTGTTAATGATGGATTCACGATCTGCATTGCTGGACAAATTTGCTACAGGAATTGAACCAGGTTTTAAATGCGGATGATTTCTATCATATCCTAACGAATTGAAAAATTCTTGATGTTCAATGTAATATTCGTCCATCATTTTTTCTACTATCTTTGCTTTTGGCACATCGGTATCCCAAAATTTGATATTGAAATCAGAACTAAAATTTATGAATGGCTTGAATGCTTCTCTGCTGATGTATTCGTCATTATCTTGCGCTAAATCTTCTAGAGTTTTTCCGATATTCACATAATTGAGGTAGATGGTTCCGAATTCATATCGATTAGTCATCAAATCAAAATCAGAATCATTGAATTTTTCTGTCTTTGGTTGCCCAAAGTAAGTTACTACCACTCTAGGTTTGTTGCCTCTGAGGACAGATTCGCATCTATGAACATCTATGTTTAATTGACATAATGCTTTTTGATATTCTTCTGGCATACTTTTGAATTCATTTGTTTGCGCATCTGATAGTCCATGGTGTTTTTCAAAAATGCTGTGCAAGTAATTCAGAGTATCATAGTCATGAACGGATAAAACGTTTCTATCAATTAACGGTTTGTGTTTGTTTATCGTATCTATTGTTATGTTTATTTTTTGGAGTGCAATGTCAGCATTAGAAGAAAAGCCGTAGAAGCGTCTAGCATCATCGATGCTGTAATTTTTGATAGCATCTTTTAACACTGTGAGCCATCGTTCTGAAATTTCTGTATCTGTTAATGTAAAATCTAATGTGTAGTGCGTATTAAAAGTGATTTTAATCGTAGTCATGCGAATATTTACGTAAATAATTCATGAGGAAGATAAAATGATCGTTATTTGTGTTGGTGATTCATATACAGATGGAACTGAATTGTGGGAAGAACAAAATGTGCCGGAATATTGCTTAATGACACCTGACATTGCTAGAAGTAATATGGTGTATAATCCAACTACTGATGTTCTTAGAAAGGATCTAACTTATACTGGATTTATGAAGAAAATGAGAACAGATTGGTCAATACATAATTTTGGGAAAGGTGGCGCATCACAACAAATGATCACTGAAAACATGTTCAACAATTTTGTTAGAATCAGGATGGAATATCCAAACGAAAAAATTGTTTGTGTTATGCAAGATACTTTCAGAAATAGAATGACTTTTTGTAGTAGCCAAAAATATCAATTGGAGGGTTTGAATGTTGATAAAATTGACATACATACGAAACACTATCCTGAGACTTCAGAATTAGTAAGTTATATTAAGAAATTTATAGATGAAGAAACATTGGCGACACAATTTTATTCCCAAGCATTTATTATGCGAGATTTCTTCAAGAAACTTAATATACCATTCTTAAATTTTTCTTTCTATAATCATGCATACACATACAGATTTGATATGTCTGAAAAAATACGTGCAATGAAGTCTGAGTATATAAAAACTATTGATATTTTTCCGACGGGCGCATTACAGAGAGCATATGATTACTATCGAATAAAAGAGAAGGATGCAGTGTTACCGTCTTGGCATCTGAAAGGTCGATATCATGAGATAATTGCAAATGATTTGGTAGATTACATTGAGGATAAATTTCTATGATTATTGTTTGTGCTGGGGATTCTTTTACGGCAGGTGCTGAGCTTTGGGAAGAGAAGAATGTCCCTGGATATATTGACATAAAAAATCCTAAGCAAGCATTAGTAGTATCAAAGAAAACATATTTAGAAAATCAAATATGTGATGAGGATAGGAAAAAATTGAGCTATACTAACTATCTGGCTGACAGCAAATATAACGTAATTAATTTGGGCATATCAGGTAGCTCTCAAATTGATTCTATACAAAGAGCTATTATTGCTATATCAAAAATAAGAGAAAATAATCATTATGAAAAAATTGTATGTATATTGCAGAATACAAATTCTAATAGAACTTGGATTTGGAACGATAAAATAAAATGCAATGATAGTTTTATAATGACAAAGTTTAGCCCGAAATTTGATTTATCAGATGCGATAGAAATTAGATCAACGCTACTAAAATATTCATTAGACGATTACATAAACCAAGAATTTTATCTTCAAATTTTGGCACTACATCATTATTGTGCAAAACAAAATATAAATTTTGTACATTTTGATATGGTCGATAAGCAGCATGAATATACTATCTCAAGTCATCGTTTATTAAAACAAAACGCGTTACTGGAAAAATTTCATATAAAAGATTCTATGTATAAAAAATTGTATTCGCACTTTAATGATGATACATTTTTATTACCAAGCATGCACTTCAATTGTGATTCTCACAAATTAATAGCTTATTGGCTTATGGATGAATTGAGAAAACGGGACATACTTTAATGTCCCGTTTTCTCAACGATTTATGAAACTTGATACCAAGTTTTAGTTGAATCTACATAACGGAATGCACCATTGGTATAGGCTCCAGTCCCTAAATTCAAAAAAACTGTTACCGGAGTAACACCGTCTAATGCTAAGCCACTTGCACTATATGCACCTGGACCATCAATGATTGCAACCTCAATGTATTGTCCGTCTACCGTCGGTGTAAGAAACGATAATGGCATCGTACCAGTATATGTAATGGTAGAACAATCTACGATTTGGCAGTTTCCAGCAATGAACACGGTAGATCCTGAGGTAGGAATAACAGAAACAATCGTAGAAAGATTGCTAGTAATTCCATTCAAGTTATATATTGCTGTAGGAACAAATGCAGTAGTTTGTGTCGTGTTATCTGAAAAGATGATTCCCCCAGGCACAACCGACGGTTCAGGCGAATTGAAGCTTAAGAATGATCCACCGGATCCTGAATTAAATTCAATATTGTGACCAGAGGCAGAACTATCAAAAACACTAAGGTGGTTCTGAACATCACCTCCTGTCAGTAACAAATAATTAGACAAAGATGATATTTGTGCATATTCAGTAAATGCTGCTGATACAGTTAAGAATTGTGTTGAATCAACGTATAAATGTCCAGTGCTATCAATCTGAAGACCGGTTGTATATTTTACAGCAATATGCCCATCAGTCATAGCAAGTAAGCCAGACGAAGTTGAATCAACTAAAACACCACCGAGAGTGGTAGAGGTTGCAGAAGGCAAGGTTGCCGTAAGAATTGTTGCTAGGTTTGAAGTTGTCATAATTTTCTCCTTTATATGTTAGTAAAACTTTTGATTTCTTCAATATCATTACATACCTACATTGTGCAAGTATGGATTAATATTTAGTACAATAATACTTGGAATTATATGGTGATATAATTCCATATAAATAATGTTAGAGGGAAATTATGATACTAGTTTGTTCAGGTGATTCATTTACGCATGGCATGGAACTTTGGGAAGAAAAGAACGTGCCTGGCTATACTGAGTTGAAAACCCAACAAGATGCATTTAATGCAAAAGTGAAAACATTAGAAACAGAAGAAGCTAGACTGAAATTAGCCTGGCCACATGCATTGGGTGAATTATTAAATTGTCGTGCGATGAATGTTGGTGAAGATGGTTGCTCAGAATTGTCTATCACACAAAAAACTATAAAGAAACTTGCTGCTGTTAAAAAAGAATTTCCCAACGAAAAAATTGTGTGTATTCTGCAAGATACTGAACTAGAGCGAATCTGGATTTGGTATGACGAGTTTAAAATAAATTTGAATATGTCTATCGTTAGCCTCAGTTCGTATTATCCTGGTGACAAATTAGAAGCGTATGAATTAAAAAACATCTATCTAACTAAACAACCCACTGAGATGCTTCTATCTGAATATTACCTTCAAGGACTTGCAGTTAAAAACTTTTGTGCTAACAATGATATAGATTTTTTGCACTTTCAAATGTTCCGAAATTGGAAACGCGATGATTATTGGATTAAAACTATAGAGCTATCGATGATAGAAAAACTATATTTCGATCCTAAGCACACTGTAAACGATAACATGACGAATATGCTAGTAGAATATTATCAACATGATAATTTTGTATTGCCAGGCCTTCATGTAAATTGTGAAGCACAAAAAATAATTGCAAAATTGCTTTTTGAAGAATTAAAAATACGAGGTTTGATGTGATTATTGTTTGCTCTGGTTGCTCATTCACACATGGGATGGAACTTTGGGAAGAAATACACATTCCTTATTATAGTCAAGCGAAAACACATGACGAAGGAACAAAAATCTCTGAAGAATTTTTTAATAACTCAGTTGGCGGAAGAGGAGCACATAGTAACATTGATGAAAAATCTCGCAATCTCTCTTATAGCGGAACATTAAAAGAGATTTTAGGCTGTGAAGTAATAAATGTAGGAATGGGCGGCGCATCACAACAAGAGATAGCACAACTAACTCTTGCTACATTGTCTGCGCTAAAGAAAAAACATCCAATTGAAAAAATTATATGCATTATGCAAGACACTAGTCCAGATAGGATTTGGATAAAAGATAGAGACCCAAATCGTATTTACAATAGACCAATTAACGGATTAAAAAGTTACGTATTACCGTTACTAGAGAAATCTTACTATGATGAATTAGAAGCATATGAAATCAAAGATATCTATTTGAAATACTCTAAAGTAGCACAAATACATTTTGATTATTACATGCAAAGTGCAATGGTTCAAAATTATTGCTGCAATAACGATATAGATTTCATGCATTTTATTATGTGGGATAATCAACATAGGATAGGTGAATCAAATTTGGATATGACATTTATGCATGATGTATTTTTTGATGATAAGTATTGTATGCCTATAGCAATGGTCTATAAGTTAGAGGACTATTATGGCAATAAGAATTTTTATCTGCCTGGCCTTCATGTAAATTGTGACTCTCACAAAGTCATGGGAAAGTGGTTAGTAGAAGAAATGCAAAAAAGGAAAATATTATGAAAAATTGGTTTAAGCTAATGTGGTTAAAATTCAAAATAGAAGTATTATATCGCAAGCGTCTTAAAAAGATGAAAGAACGAGACCCATTTATCTACAAATAAATTATGAATAGAATACTATTTTTTGGTGATGCCTACACAGAACAGTCAGGTATTGTCGATCTTATTAAAAGCAAAAAATCAGATTGGATAGTAGAAAACTATGCTAAGGCAAAGTCTGGACAATCATTGATTTCAGCTACAGCGTATAGTACATATACTAGATTGAAAGGAATTCATCCTGATGATAAGTATGTTTGTGTAGTACAAGAAACTACTAGAAACATTTTTACTTATTTCGATCCCAAATTAAAACAATATATGGGAATGAATCTAGATAGCCTGGACCAGCACCATAAAGAATTCCCACATACGAAGGATCTAGTAAATTTTGGTAGAAAATTTTTGAATGATGAAAATCTAGGAACACAATTCTATGCATCTTGTTTCGGTCTAGCTGAATTCTTTAGTTGTTATGATGTTCCTACAATTACATTTACAGCATATGATCATGAAGAAAAGTATAGAAATGATAATCCAAAATTAGAAAACATAGCAGTAATGAAGGAAATGTATTTGAAGAATCAAACTATATTTCCTAATGGGGCAGTGAAGTTTGGCAGCACAGCAGACGTTGCTAACGAATTGATTACTCACATTGAGAAGAAACTATTATGACAAAATTAATTTTTGGCATTAGTGGAACTGGATTTCACGATTCAGCATTGACAATCACACAAGATGAAAATATTCTATTTGCATCCCATAGTGAGAGATTTTCAAAGAAGAAACATGATAAAGATTTAAGCGAGTCTATGTTGTCATATGCCATAGATAATTTCGGTAAGCCGGACACGATTGCTTACTATGAAAATCATACAAAGAAAAAATTTAGACAACTTCGTAGCGGAGAGAACTACAACGTATTCAGAAGTAATCCAACATCTGAAATACTGAAGAAATTCAATTTAAACAAAGTCCCATTTGTTAGTTATGATCACCATATGTCGCACGCAGCAGCAGGGTTTCAAACATCTAATTTCGAACATGCTACAGTAGTTGTCATTGATGCAATCGGAGAGTTTGATTGCATCACGATTTGGCATGCACAATACGATTATAATGGAAAGGCATTTTATAAAAAGCTTTGGTCTTCTAAGTATCCACACAGTATTGGATTGTTCTATAGCGCATTTACAAAGCATGTCGGACTAGAACCATTGGATGAAGAATACATTATGATGGGCATGTCTGCATATGGTGAGCCAAAGTATGTTGATGAAATCAAAAACAAATATATCTCGAACGAATACGAAATTAAATTTAAAGAAAATTTGCATATTGGAATCGATCCCACATTTTTAGATTCGAATCATCACACCCATAAAATTGATGTTGCTGCGAGTGTTCAAAATATAACCGAGACATTGATTTGTAATGTAATGAGTCGTGCAGCAACAATAAGCAAATCGCATAACTTAGTATTCATGGGCGGTGTCGCATTGAATTGTTTAGCTAATAGATTAATAGGAAATTATTTTGAGAATATATGGGTGATGCCGAATCCTGGCGATGCGGGTAGTAGCTTAGGTGCATGTGCATTGAACTATGGCAAACAAATGTCTTGGCAAGGACCCTATCTAGGATATAATATCGATAGACCTTATCCTGTAGATGATCTAATTAGTGAACTTCAAACAAACAAGATTGTTGGGGTAGCGAATGGTTGTGCAGAGTTCGGTCCACGCGCTTTGGGCAATAGAAGTTTGTTAGCTGATCCGAGAGGTCCAGAAATCAAAGATCAAGTTAATTCTATTAAGCGCAGACAGAACTTCAGGCCATTCGCTCCTATCATACTTGAGGAACATGTGCATCAATATTTTATTATGCCACAAGGTTGGGATAAGAGTGATTACATGCAAGTAGTCGCACCATGTAAATTTCCTAATCAGTTTCCTGCTATCGTGCATACTGATAACACATCACGCGTTCAGACTGTTCCTATCAATTCTAAGAGCGGTGTTAGAAAGTTGTTAGAAGTTTGGTATGCCAAGACAGGATGTCCGATGCTGTTAAATACATCACTAAACATCCGTGGGATGCCGATGGTAAATGACTTGCAAGATGCAGCATTGTTTGAGCAAAAATATAACGTAAGAGTTTTATGACGAGGATATTTTAATGGAACTCTTTCTAGTCTGATAAATAAAGATGTATGAAGGATATACAAATGCTTACTTTTCAATTTATAAACGCCGCTGCGGTTAGATCAGGTGGTCCAATGCAATGCAGAATTTCCGCACACTGTGCGGAATGCGGGAAAATTATTTCTACACAATATACTGATTATATAAGACGATTTGAATCTAAACGTTTATTATATGATAAAGAGGTGTCGGGGATATTTGTTTGTAGGAAATGCTCTAAAAGAATTATTGACACAAATGAATCAATATCCAGGAAAAACTCTGCGGGTCAAGCTAATGCTAAAAAACAAAAGACACAAAATCAGAAAAAGTTTTATGAAAATCCGCAAAATAGAGAAAATCATTCAAATAAAATGAAACTTTGGGCTGACGAAAAGAAAAATCAATTAGGTGAGGATTATTTTTCAAAACAATCCATAGAAAGCAACAAAAAGAAAAATAAAGAAGAAGCGCTAGACAAATTTAATAAAACAATTGACAGAAAAAGAAAAGAAAAAGAAAAAATAGACGATTCAGAAAAAGCGCAATTGATAAACAAGATTAAAAACTCAACTGACAAAGTATTATTTGATAATACTAAGTCACGATTACATAAAAATGTTATAAGCGATGTATTAAATTTAAAAAATCATTATTGTCATCCCATATTATGGGACGATACTGTTAGTATCCTTAGGGGGCAAATATCAAGCGATGTGGAGATAATAACAGTTAAATCAATAAAAAGGCAATCTCGCGGAGAAATCAAGCGCGGGTGGGTTCGTATTCAAAATAAAATTTTAAAATTTGATTCTAAATTAGAGCTATCATTCATATTATGGAAAATTGATTCTATAAACAGAAACAATAAAGGATTCAATTATGAATGGGAAGGGAAAATTAGAAAATATTATCCAGATTTTATTGATATTAACACACATCATATATATGAGATTAAGGATAAGTCAGATTATATAAAGAATAAAATTTTGATTGATACAAAAGCAAATAGTTGCAATGCGATTTTAATTTTCGATAATGAAATACCGATGGAATTTAAAGCTAAAGCAAAATACTTAATAGACAGGAAGCTTAATGACAGATAAAAATAAACAATACTTCGATATGGCAGAATACGTAGCTGAGAAATTTTCGAAGGATACAACTAAAGTGGGTTGCTTGTTAATAGACCCAAACACATTTCAGATATTATCAACGGGATACAATGGCATACCTAGAAAAGTAGAAGAGACAGAAAACAGAAAACAACGACCAGAAAAATATTATTGGTTTGAACATGCAGAGCGAAACGCGTTGTATCATGCTGCTAGGCATGGCATAAAAGTCGATGGTGCAACAGCATACATAACAATGTTTCCTTGTGCAGATTGTGCTAGGGGGCTTATCCAGGCTGGCATAAAACAAATTTTTACTAAAAAGCCGAATAATCCAACTTGGGAAGAGAGTTTTAAACGATCAAGTTTAATGCTCAAAGAAGCGGGAATTGAAATCATTTTTCTATGACGAAGTTTATCGTGATACATCTGGGATCGGCTTCTTAAAGAAATGCGGAATCAATGTCACGAAGCTTTAATCACCCTGCACCGGGATCTTAAATGTTGCAGAAAGGATAGTTTCAAAATTAATCTTATCACCATAATGGTTTTTGAATATCTCGCTTGTATTCTTAGCAGAGAATGCATAATATTCACCACTTACCATAATTTCATTCCCCTTCTCTAATGCAGAAACAAAGTTATTATCAGTATATTTGAAACGTCTAACAAACTCTTGTGCTGCTGCTTCCTTGTTCGAAGTTTTCAGGATTGTTTCAGCCCAACTATCAATATGCGGCGCAGAAAATAGGTCATGAACGTCAGGACTCCAAAGAAAATTAAATCCATTCTTAGGAAAGATTAGATACGGATAGCCATATAAACTAGTTCTCTTTTTTACAGAAGTGCAAAATATTGAATTTGATCTATTAGTAGCAAAGCCATATACTTTCATATTTTCATCAAATGCAATTTGAACTTTCGGATTAGAATGTAATGTTCGTCTATCTTCTCTTGGTCTGCCATGGAACGCTTCTGGCACATTAGCAGCATCTTTAAATCCTCTATACAAAAATGTTTTTGCTTGTTGCATAGCTGAAATAGCATCACTACATTCTGTAGTTAGAAGTTCAATAATTTTTTCATCTGCACCATCTGTTACAGGATTTCTGTCACCAGCTTCTATTTCATATATTTTCATTTTTTAAACCCAAAATATTCAGATAATGGCTTCCAGTATTCTTTGAAGGAAAATGCATAGTAGGATCCATTAATCATTATTTCATTTTTTGATTTTATGGCCGCAACTAAATTCTTATTTGTGTAGCCATAACTTAGTGGATGAAAATGTGATAAATGTTTATTAATGCTTGCATTTGTAGCGAAATCAACAACCATTGGGCTCCATGTAAATTTAAATCCGTTGATGGGGAAAATCATATAAAGCTTACCATAACTACCCGCCTCTGGACCAGACCCGCTGCAAAAAATAGAATTGGTGCGCCTAGCATCAAATCCGTCTTGTTCAAATTGGAAATCTATTATCTTACTTTCTTCCCGAACATAGCTTAGTGAATTTCTATTATCTCTAGATTTTCCGATGAATATTTCACTTGGAAAAGAGGATGTACCACGGAATATAAATTTATTTGCAGATTGCATTGCAGCAATAGAATCACTACAATCAGAAAGGAACTTTTGAAACGTTCTATTTTCATCTGAATTAGACGGCTCAAATTTTTGTTTCTCACCAGCTTCTATTTCGTATATTTTCATTTGACTAAATATTTCCAAAAAACACCGCCAGCAAGATTGCTACGGATTGCATAATATTCTCCAGCAATCATGATTTCATGACCAGACTTAATTGCTTCTCCTAAGGCTTGATTTGTGTAATCTTTCCTTATGACATATCGATCATAAAATTCTTGTTCGTAACGATTTCGCCAATTATAGTCTGGATCATTAACTATATCTCTGACTTTCGGACTCCAGACAAACTTAAATCCATTTGTGGGAAATATGCAATAAACGTCATTATCATCTAATCCATAGATCATAGCTTGAGTTACGCTTCCAGAACAAAATATAGAATTTGAACGGTTAGCTTCTATTCCTTGTTTTGCTAGTGCAATATCAAACATTTTCTGTGATTCCGTACGATTTTTATTGGTCGGTTGTCTGTCGGACCTAGGTTTTCCATGAAACATAGATGGCACCCCATTTATCCCCCTATACAGAAATTTATTGGCTTGCTTCATTCCGGCAATAGCTTCTGAACAATGAGTATGAATTAGATCGATAAAATGATAAATATTATTTGTATCACTTATATCAATTTTTTCACCAGGATCTATTTCATTTATTTTCATAGAGTATCTTTTCTCTTAGTTCGTAATAGTATTTGTCTTTATTAAAGGCATAGTATTCACCTTTAATCAGAATCTCATGTAATGAGTTAAGCGCCGCTGTAAAATCATCTGACTTATAACCCATACCTTGCATAACGTCTTTTGGATGAATATTCTTTTGCGGATTCTGCATGGCAGTTGCGTATTGAATATAGTCAGGTAAGTGGTCCATCAATTTCTCACCTATATTTTGCTTGTACATTGAATTGTATGCGACGACCGCAGCAGCAATTTTTTTAGCATCTTTTGCAGATGGAAACATATAAGTATTGGTTTGTAGATCCATCTTGTAATAGTTTTGAGTATTTGCAATGAGACCTCCTAGTTTTTCACCGCCTTTTCTTTCAGGAGAGCCATAAGGTAAGTTATTAACTTCATGGATTATTTGTCGCATATAAGATGTTACATTGAACCCTGCAATTCTATATTTTTGAAAAGTATCAGAATATGCTTGGAATCCATATTGTGAAAAGTTAGTACGATTTAAAGATAAGTAGCGCGTTAAATCATCTATCTTAGTGCTCCACGTAAAATCAAATCCATTTTTAGGAAAGATGATGTAATTTTTTCCATACATTCCAGTTTCCCAAACTGAACCTGAACAAAATATAGAGTTGGTTCTTATTGCAGTAAATCCTGCTTTGGACATGAGAGTATTGATTTGTTCATTATGTCCCTTAGGGGTGTCCAATGGACTCCTATCTTGTCGTGGTATACCAACAAAAATATCAGGGACTTTTGTTTTTATCCCCCTATATAAAAGTTGCTTTGCTTGCCTCATCGCTGCGATGGAATCACTACAATCTAAAAGAAATTTATCGAAACTTCTTTCATAGTCTGTGTTTGAAGGATCAAATCGTTGTTTTTGTCCTGGTTCCAAATCAATTTCATTTATTTTCATTGAATTACCCGTCCTGGATGAAATTCTTCGTTCCACAATTTATCAAGCACTCTCCGCATTTTCCATCTTGAAAATGCATAATATTCACCATGTATGTATATTTCAGTTCCTTGCTTTATTGCTTGTGCCAAATTTGTATCGGATAGATATTGTCTAACGTTTTCTGGATCTGTATTGCCACTTTTTAAAATATCATTGATAGTTTCTACAATATATACATTATCTTTACCTGCACCTGGAGCCCAAGTGTATGTAAATCCGTTCTTCGGAAGAATCTCATACATTTCACCATATCCTTCAGCTACGTGCTGATCACCTGTCGTATAGATTGAATTTGATCTTAGTGCAGTAAATCCAGCATTTAACAATAAATTATCAAATTCTTTTTCGGTGGGCGATACACCACTACCGTAACGGCTTATAGATTTTCCTACGAATGCTAACGGGATTTGTCGTTGTTTAGTAACAAAGCTATGCCATTTTGTTCCGACTTGCAAGCCGCGATATAATGCATAACGGGCTTCAACTACATAGGGAATAAATTGGCTACATTCAGTGCGAATTGTTTTTACTAAAGCATCAATTTCAGCATCATCGGCTTTGGGATTATCTGTTATTTCGTTTATTTTCATGTTATAATATGCATATTTAAATATATTTATGTTCGACGTATTCTACACCACTTCTACTAAACCAAATCTATTTCCACATGAAAAATACGCAGTAGATATTTTCGATGCTGCAAAACAAAGCAGAACTAAGTTTTGTTGGGTGATTACAGCAGATACAGATTATGATAATTTTGATTTTTATTGGATGCCACCTAAATGGGAACAGCATCACACTCACGTGTTTGGTTCGCAGTGGCAGCGCAATGCTGGAACGTATCTCATTCCGGCAAATCTAACTGAATCAAATTTAATTAAAAATTATAGAACTGAGCAACGAGTTGTTAGGAAATCGTGTGTCGAAAACTGGGTAGTCCCTGAAAATATAGATGTAGATAGTTTCGACTTCTCCTGGCACCCTGACCCAGACGAGCCACCTTACATTCACATATTCGGTACGGTATGGTGGGACATTGGGGGACCCGAATATCATTGTATTAAAGCAGTTGCTCCAAAATTCCACGATGAGTTGCGTGCAAAAACTATTCCAATTGGCGGCTGGATTGTTCCCGCTAATATCGATAAGAGTAGCTTTGATTTCAGTTGGTGCCCACATCCTAATGACCCTCCATATATTTATAAATTTGGAACGCAGTGGCAAGCTACAGGTGGTCCGACATACGTTGTAAAGAATGCGACACAAGAAAAATATGTCCCACAGTTAAAAGCTAAAGCAATACCTGAAATGCAATATTGGACGCTTGATCCTAACGCAGATTATTTTACGTTTGATTTCTCATGGCATCCAGATGAAAGTCAAAAGGATTATAAACATGTCTTCCCTTCACAATGGCAAAAAACTTCTGAAACTTCATATTTCGCAGGAACAACCGCGCCTCGTGGATGCAATTATATCAATGATATACGGGTTTTTTATAGTGGTATTAATTCCCCTCGCTATTTCATACTATCTACATTAGAAGATTTAATAAGCGAACATCCTACTGAAAAGTTTTGGGCATTGAGTAAAGATTTAAATTATGATGAATTTGATTTCAGTTGGCACCCAGATAAAAGTCAAATTGATCTTGTTCATGTATTTGCGTCACAATGGCAACAACACAGTGAAACATATTTTGTTAATGCACCGTCATATCTAGCCGGTAATACAAGTATTAACTATGTTGCGGATATTAAAACAACAAATACAGCATCACTTGATATGTTCTTTTTAGACAAAGGTAACAAAGAAAGTACTGAAAGATTTGAATCATTAAAGAACAAATATCCGCAGCTACAAAAAACGAGATTCGTTAATAATTTACAACAAACAGCAATTCGTTGTGCTAATAAATGTAATACAGATAGATTCTGGATTATCAGTAGTGAATTTGTTTATGATGAATTTGATTTCAGTTGGTCCCCAGAACCATGGGAACTATCTATGACACATGTGTTCGGTAGTAAATGGGATAAATGGACTGATTCAATTCTATTGTCTAAGTTTGAGTTAAACAGAAACAGAACATGGTGCAATGATATCAAAGATTGGCCAAATCTTAATTTTGTCAAGAATCAAACAGTGGATAATAGTGAAGAACAAATTGATATTTGGTATCTAGATCATTTCAATCCAGAAAGCAAAACACAATTAGATATTCTAAAGCAAAAATATTCTAATATAAAAACGATGCGATTTGTTGATAATTATTTGGATGCTATAACTCGTTGTGCCAATCAATCTGAGACAAAACATATTTGGGTTATCTCAAGTATTTGTGATTATTCCACATTTGACTTTAGCTGGCACCCAAGTGCTTGGCAACATAATATGTTACATGTATTTCCTAGTAACGATCAGAAGTATGGCGATACATTTTATGTTCCAGTAACTGAATTTAAAGCGCAGAGACAGCAAATTAGTAAGTTAGAGGACTTTAAAACAGTGAATTACGTATCAGTGCAGCCAGTTAATAGGTATGACGTTGAAACTGTACGATTTACTGAAGAAACCTTGCCTCAAGTAGTCGAAAATCACGTTTTTTCTACTAATTATGCATTGTTTTTGCCTAAAAAATATGAAGGGGGCGTGCTTACATACACGCCAAATCTATGGTCAGGTAAAGATAGATCGGTGCATGTATTGAGTGATGGTGCAGAGTTTGCATTGGTGCCAAAAGACGTTAAGAACTATTTCAATTCTCAAATATACGACTATCCATTCATTACGATAGATAAGAAAGATTGGTATAAAAGCAAACCACTTGATATTGTATTCATTAGCAATGGTGAATCGATGGCAGATGATATGTGGTTGAAGCTTAATGAATACGTTATAGATAAAGGTTTCAAAAATCGTATCGTTAGGGTCGATGGTGTAAATGGTCGATCAGCAGCATATAAGGCAGCATCGAATGCTAGTGAAACAAATTGGGCATTCAATGTATTTGCTAAGTTAGAGATTGATACGAATTTTGATTTTAATTGGCAACCAGACCGACTTCGCATGCCACGCCACTATATTTTTCATGCAAAGAATCCTGTCAATGGATTAGAATATGGCCATCAGGCAATTATCGCATACCACAAGAATACGGTATTGAGTATGGATGATAATCACGGATTAGATTTTACGCTTTCTTCGTTGCACGATGTTGTTCCTATGCTTAGTGGAACGAGTCATTTTAATAAAGATAGTAAAGTATGTTGGCGCACATCTTTTAGGGAAAGTTTGAAGCTTAGATACTTTGCAGACAATGGCGACTATATTGCAAAAGAAAGATTGGATATTTGGTTGAATGTTGCCGAAGGCGAGAATGCAGATATGTGCCTTAAAGGTGCAAAAGACGCTATCACATATTATGAAAGTGTCAATGGCGAATTGAATAAATTGTTGTTAAGTTTTGAGTGGGCGTGGTTGGATGAATATTTCAAGAACCAATGAGTTGTCTAAACTCTGGCCAATCTTCGAATTCAGTACTAACCGCATAATATTGGCCATGGATCATTATTTCATTGCGTGAACTAACTGCTGCTCCGAAATCTTTATCAGTATATTCTGATTTCCATAAAAATTCGTTGATAAGTTCTGGGTCAGCATCATCCTCGTAATAGAATTTCATTCTCTTTAAGTATTCTTCCGGGCCATTCCCAAATAAACCATATTCATTAACAAAGAGATCCTGAATTGATGGACTCCAAGTAAATTTAAATCCGTCTATGGGGAATATCATATATGGTTTATTGCTGCTTCCTAATGCATAGCCAGCAGCTTCTCCTTTATCAGACGTTGCAAATATTGAATTGGATCTATTTGCAACGAATCCTGCTGTAGCAAAAGCTAAATTAATGTTTCTATGAAATGTCGCTGACGATGCTGATGGACTTCTGTTTTCCCTAGATTGGCCCAGGAATGCTACTGCTGGCATCTTTTTTACTCCTCGATAGAGAAATCTGTTTGCCTGCTGCATTCCGTAAAGTGCTTGCCTACAATGTTGTTGAATTAACGGAACAATTTTTTCAATCGGCGATTCAAACTTCTCTTTGGCACCAGCTTCAATTTCGTATATTTTCATTCTAATAATTCCTTATCAAAATTATAGCCATATATTAGGTTAGAAAATGCATAATATTGACCATGGACCATTACTTCGTGTCCAGCTGTCAAGGCATCATTCAGATACTTGTTTGTAAATTGGAATTTTTCTTGAAAACTTTCGAAATCTCTATTATTCAACGTTTGATAATCTGACGATCCCATCATAGCATAAAGATCACCTGAATATCGGCTCCAAGTGTAATCAAATCCATTGATGGGAAAAATCATATACAAATGTCCAGATCCCTTCTCATAATATTGTGCTTCTTCGTATGCAGAAGTGCAGTATATAGAATTTGATCTTAATGCTTTAAATCCATAATGAGATAACATTTCATCAATCAATACTTGGAAATGTGCTTTAGTTGAGAGTGGTCTGCGATTTTCTCTTGATGCACCTTTAAATGCCCTTAAGGTCGCCCCAGGAACACCACGATACAAAAACCTTCCTGTCGCTTTCATTGCCGCAAGTGCTTCTGAGCAATCTCGTTTAATAAGTGCGATATACGTTTCACTAAGTTCTGGTGTTAGCTCTTGTTTCTCACCAAGTTGGATTTCTAATTCGTATAACTTCATTTAATGAGTGCATCCCACAGATATTTGTGATATTTATTATTCGTGAATGCATAATATTCACCATTGACAATTATTTCTTTTTTGGATTTTAGTGCAGCAGCAAAATCCTTATCAGTGTATTGTAAATTTGATAGAACCTGATCCGACGTCAGGATAGTGGTTTTCAGCAGTTCATTAATTTCAGAAATATATGCATGTATAGTTTTAAGATCAACTTTATACTTTTTTTCTATATCAAAACATTTTTTGGATGCTTTCATTAGAAACTTTGGGATTTCTTTCGGATTATATTCATAACTTATGTCGTTGAACCAAACCTTGATATAATAGAGTTCATCACCTACATCATCAAAACGTCGTTTAATTATTATAGAATCGAGTTTATTTGCTATACGGTCTGAAGATTTCCTGATTGTATCTAATACATCTTGATTGGAATACAAATCACTTGGGTTATTGATATCTTTGCTTTGCATATAATCATAAAAATCATATATCTTAGGACTCCAAGTGAATGCAAATCCGTTTATAGGAAAAATTATATATGGATCACCATAGGATATAGCGGTGTTGATATCACCACAACAAAATATAGAATTAGATCGTAATGCAGTAAACCCTGCAGCAGTGTAAAATTTATCTACTTCTTTCTGAATAGAGCCTTTTGTATCCACAGCATTACGATTAGCTCTGGGCCGCCCTAAAAATATATCACCTTTTGTACTCTTTATTCCGCGATATAAAAAACTTTTAGCTTCGCGCATAGCAGCAATAGATTCACTACAATTCGTTAAAAACGTAGTAAATGATTGAGGTTCTTCAGTGTTTGAAGGGTGAAATTCCTTCTTTTGGCCTGGTTTAAGTTCATAGAGTCTCATACTACTATTTACCGTAGTATTCTTTTACTACCTTTATGATGTATTCCACCTCGACATCCTGGAGCTCTGGGTATATGGGTAAACTAAGCTTTTCTAGGCAATTTTTGTGAGAAATAGTATTGGTATCGTATTTGTCAGTATTCATATGATGATGCCTTAATGTTTTCTCATAATGAATTCTAATTTCAATACCATTCTTTTCTAGATGTTGTCTAAGTTTATCTCTATCGTTCGATGAAGTTCTCAACACATATTTGTGCCAGTTGCACACAGAATCGAGTGTTTGGGTAGGAATATCTAATGCAAATATTTTAGAAAATTCTGAATTATAGTGATTGGCAATTTGTGTTCTGCGTGCTTGCCATTTATCAAAATGTTTCAACTTTACGAGCAATCCAACAGCATCCATTTCAGACATTTGAACATTTATTCCATACTCTAAACGGTGTGAATATACTTCAGTCCCATTTGATCTAAAGTTTCGCATATATTCTGCAACATGAATATCATCAGTCAAAATCATTCCACCTGATCCATAGTTGTTTAAATTCTTTGTTGGATCAAAACTCAAGCAACTAATAGTTCCCAGTTTTCCTGATGGGATTCCTTTATATGATGAACCGAAGCTTTGGCACGCATCCTCAATAATAGGAAGATTGCTGATCCCATATAACTCTAGCATTACACGTAAGTTGTCATAATCTAAACAATTACCGTATAAATTTACATAAAGCAAGGCACTTGCGTTTTCTAATTTCGCTTTAGTCAATTTTTTGATATCAAGCAATCCACTGTAATCAGAATCTACAATCACAGGATTATTTGATGTAGAATAAATTGCGTTTGCTGTTGCGACAAAGCTTTCTGCTGGACATAAGATATTCTTTGATTGACAATACAAAGAAATGATAGCACCCATTAATGCACTTGTGCCACTATTAACTGCGATTGCAAATTGCCTATCACATCTAGCAGCAATTTCTTCTTCAAGCATTTGAGTGTTGATACCTCTGATTACTTTACCAGATGATAATACTTTATCATATGCATTGAGAATATCGGTTCTAATTGTTTGATACTGTCTATCTAAAGCAAAAAAAGGAATGTTCATTTTAGCCAATCATAATATTTGAGAAAGCCCACTTCAATATCAGTAGTAGGCGTAAAATCTAATAATTCATATGCTTTACTGCAATCTAATGAATCTCTTGACGGATACATCGGATGTTTGGATTGAATGTTGATTCGGCCAGCGCCGACTATTTTTGTAATACATTCAGCAGCATCCAATAATGTTCGTGAAGAACCTCTAGACATATTGAATGTGTGACCAAAGCTTTTGTGTGTTTCTATTGTAGCACAAATACCAGATGCTAAATCTTCTACATACGTAAAGTCTAGTAATTGTTCAGCACCATGAACGGTTAATGCTTCATCTTTCATTGCAGCTTCAAAGAATTTACTAACAACACGATCCTGAACATCAAGTGGTCCATAAACCGCGCTAGGGCGTAGAATTGTATAATTTTTATCCATCTTAGATGCCCAATCTTTAACTAGCTGTTCTCCTGCTAGTTTAAGAATACCATACGTCCCTTTGGGATTGCATAGTTCATTTTCTGATATTGGATGATCGAAATCACCATATACCATTGAACTACTGATATAAACAAAATGCTCTACAGTAGAGCAATTTTCTAAAATATTAAGCAATCCTGATATTAATGTTTCACTAGCATATGACGGATTCTTGTCAACTACTTTGGCACGCGGGAAAGCGGCTAAGTGCAAAACATGTGTTGGCTTGAACATATCAAATGCCTTCTTTACTAATGTCTTGTCATTGATATCACAATAAGCTAGAGGAACACCTACGATCTTTTGACGTTCTGTTAATAGAAATGTCAATTCTTCTTTTGGAATAAGATCGAGATATGTTGTATGATTATCCATACTTAGGATATTGTCAGAACCATACTTCTCTGATAAAAGTTTGATAACGTATGTTCCTATAAATCCGTCTCCACCAGTAACGAGAATTTTCTTAGTCATTTAAACCGCCATTGGTGCTTTGATGGATGCATGTGATTGATAATCTTCTAACAGAATATCGTCCATAATGAAGGATTCAATGTTAGTGACATCTGGATTGAGCCATAACGCAGGTGCTTGGAGCGGAGTTCTAGAAAGTTGTTCTCTAACTTGATCTATATGATTTAAATAGATATGGGTATCACCCAATGACATAATTAATTCACCTACTTCCAGGTTGCATATTTGGGCAATCATGTGTGTAAATAGCGCATATGAGGCGATGTTAAACGGCAATCCCAAGAAGGTATCCACACTTCTTTGGGTCATCATGCAATCCAGTTTGTTATTTACAACATTGAATTGTGCCATAACGTGACACGGTGGCAATGCAAATTGTTTCGTAGCAATCTCACCTGCGTTCCATGCAGAAATAATATGACGGCGACCAGTTGGGTCAGTATTGATGCCATCGATCAATGCAGTTAATTGATCAATTTCTACAGTAGTGTATGCTGGAGAGCCTTGATGAACACCGAATTCATTAATCGGAGTAATCCAGCGCCTCCACTGCACACCATATACGCGTCCCAAATCACCCTCAAATTCTGCATGTGGTTTCCAATAATCTGCATTTGCATTATCAGTCCAGATTGTGGATTTTTCTGAGTTACGATCACCATGTAGAATTTCACGTAAATCTAATTCATTTCCTGATCCACGTATAAACCACAATAATTCTGCTTTCATTGAATTAAACGCTAATTTTTTAGTAGTGACAGCGGGAAACCCTTTTGATAGATCGAATCTCAATTGTTTGCCGAAAACAGAAAGAGTGCCAGTCCCTGTTCTGTCAGTTTTCTGCACTCCGTTGTCCAATACGTCTTGTAATAGTTCTAAGTATGCTTTCATTCTTCTTTATCCTTCCATGGAAATGTAATTTTTTCCCAAACCTCGAAGGTGCAATTATCACCTGGTTTGACTGACATTAAACGGAATCCTGTTAAAAAGGAATTCAAGTCTAATCTAGTATCAGTATAATACCTTCCCTTGAAGCGTGTCAAATAAATTGTCTTGATTTCCGGTCTTAGCCATTCTAGAACTTGTTTGCCACCGATGACAAAAATTTCTTTTTCAGGAAAACTTTCTTTGAGAGTTATCAGTGTTTCAGTAAGATTGTCTGGAGTAGAATATCGAGCCAAAGCATCTTCAGGTGGATTATTTGTTACAACAACATTGATGCGATCTTTGAGTGGTTTGGGCATTTTCTTGTCCTTCCACGTGTTTTTTCCCATTACAACGATATTGTTTAGTGTGTGCTCTTTAAACCACACTAGGTCTTCAGCGTGTTTTGGCCAAGGGAGTGACCCCTTGTTGCCTATCCCGCCGGATGAGTCAACAGCAAATATAGCTTTCATAATTTTCTCTTTTTGATTATTCCCAGACTGAAATGAGATTATATCCCAAATCTTTGAGAAGATGTTCTTTTTCTAGCGTTCGTTCATATAGATTGATTGCTGGTATTTTGTTTACTGGATGAACAGCATTTCGGTCAGGAAATACATCTGGATGACCATGCCAATATTTCCCGTGATATTCATATACAGTATTTGTTGTGGGATCATATCCATCAACTCTAAAATGTTTGCCCTCAGCTACTATAATACGATATTGTCTAATAATTTTCGGATTATCAAACGAATCTAACCAAGTTGTTTCAGATTTGCTGATAGTAGAAACACATAAGGGGCAACCCTTTTTATGCAAATGATTATCAGGAGTTTGCAAAAATATTCCATGCTCTTTACAGTGTATTTTAACCTTCTTATTGTTGCTGACGTAATTGGTTTCAGAATAGTCATATCTATTATTGTGAATATTATTTGCCTTAATAATAAATTCTTTTGTAGATAATTTCTTATGACCAAAACAAGAAATGCATCCTTTTTTACTAGAATGATTTCCAGGTGTTTGCCAAAAACTACCATGGATTGGGCATATAATTTCAACTTTAATTAAACTAGAGACATAGTTTACTTTAGAATAATCGTAGTAATTATTGTGAAGTTTCTTAGAATTATTAATAAATTCTTCAGTATTGGTTACATACCTTCCGCTGCATTTAGGACAACCGATTTTCAATTTAGTATGAGATTCAGCGACTTTCCAAAAGCTACCATGAGAAGAACAAATAATTTCTACCTTAGTTTTAGCATTTATATAATTAGTTTTAGAATAATCATACTTAAATTCATGAATAGAAATACATTCAGAAATGAATTCTTCGGTAGTTTTTCTTTTTGTCATGACAATTTTTTAAATAATTCGTCTGTTGATGATTGGACTATTGTAGTTACAGATTCTACATTTATAAAAAAGTCTACTGATTGTATGTAAGCATCCAGTTCTGCAAATTTTTCATTAAGATATTCCTCCACAGTCCCAGCTTCACTAGATTCTAATAAAGCTGGGACGTCAATGGAGATATCCGTCCCGTCGATCAATTTTATCATAATCGATCTAACAAATTCTAAGGGAACTTCTTGTTTCTCCACCTGCTTGAGAATATTCTTCCAATCTTTTTTAGCGTTGATTGAAATTTTCCGGGCTTTGGGTCCTGCGTTAGCTTTGGACTGAGACTTTCTTGGCATTGCGAGGAGCTCGTGTCTTGACTACTTTTGCTTCTTTTTCTTCTGGAAGGAACTTTTTTGCTTCCGCTTCCAAACGCGCTGCCTCTTTTAGCAAACCTTCCGCTTCAGTTTTCATTCTAGCAGCTTGAGCTAGATTCTGTTGTGCAAAATACGTATCATCTAATACACCGACACCACTTTGCGACTCATCAAATTGTTCTGCGATATCTTGTGCTTTTTGTTTGTATGGATTATTATTTCCATTCATGCCGCGATTTGAGTCTAGATCAGCCATTTTCTTAATTGCTTCTTCACCCTTTCGCATTTCAGAAAGAATGTTATTCAATTCATCAAGACGAACTTGACTAGTCGGGGTTGCTGTTACAATGACTTGATTTGTCGGGACTTTCTTGATAAATCCTTCTTTGTGCAAACTACCTAAAATGTTGCGACCATCATGCAATAAATTGCGGTGCAATGCTTCTGCAAATACGTCTGCTGCTTGCCCAGGTTGAGATTCAAGAATTGGCATGATAGTATCATGATACTTACGTGGTAGAGCATCACTATATGTCACGAGGCACATATGTGCTTCCTCAGGAACTTCACGATACAAAATTATTACTTTCTTATTGTTATGTCTACCAATATGCTTTATCACTGTGCTTCTCCTGGTGTTGATGATTCTTGTTGTGCTTCATTTGCAGCGGCTTCCTCTGCTTGTTTAGTGAATGCTGTTACGAAATTATTGATTTTATCAAAAATTTGACCGACGGCACTTAATTCGCCGCCCTTAAATGCTCCGCGTGTGCTTGCAAGTTCAATTACTGCAAGAACCGTTTGAAGGTCCTGGACGCCTAATTCTGGTGCTGTTTGTTGAGTGGTTACATCTGACATGTTGCTACATCTCCATTGAGTTATATACAGATATTTAACTAGTAGAGATGTGGCATGAGAAAAAACGTGGTTTAACCTTGTTCGAAGATTTCGTAAGCGACGACACCAGAATCACTTCCATTGCTAGATGTGATAGTGAAAGATGTAAATGGTGTTCTTGCTGACACTCGTAATGCCCCGGTGCTATTATTATCTTGTGCAGTTAGCTGGATTCTACTAGTTGCAGTAACTGAAGTATTTGATACAAGAACCGTTCCAGAAGACAGTGTAGCGACTCCTTGTTTGGCATTGGAACCCTCAGCGACCTTCAATCCAGCACCAATTGTAGAAATATCGATATTTCCTGTAACCGTTAATAAACTAGTTGTTACGGATGCAGAATTAATTGCACCTGCGACACCCGCACCACCCGCTACAATCAGTGCGCCAGTGGTAGTAGATGTTGATGCCGCAGTAGAACCTATAGTAACTGCACCAGACACAATACCACCTGTTGAACTATATGGCGTGTAGCCTAACGCGCCGTTCACGTCTGCTGAAAGCAATGTTACTGTCCCACTTCTAGTATTGAAAGTATTTAAAACATTTGATGCGTAGGAAGTAGAATACAAATCTGTGAAATTTGCATTTACTTTTTGCATACTATATCGTAACTTATCGCCGGTTCCGTCGTTGGAAGTTGCTCCAACATTGATTATTTGTTGTGTCATGTTTAACCTTGTTCGAAAATTTCGTAAGCAATCACACCAGAATCCCCTGAATTACTTGAGGTGATCGTAAATGATACCCCTGGCGTCCTAGACGAAATTCTTAATACACCTGTGCTATTATTATCTTGTGCAGTTAGGAAAATTCTGCTAGTCGCTGTGACGGAAGTATTTGGCACAACAATCACTCCAGATGATAGAGTAGCGACTCCTTGTTTTGCATTAGATCCTTCAGCAACTTTGATGCCAGAACCAACAACAGAAATATCTACATTTCCACCGACTATTACAGAGTTACCAGTAAAACCTAATTTATTTGTATAAAGATCAGTGAAGTTTGCATTCACCTTAGTCATGCCAGAACGAAGATTATCACCCGTTCCGTCGTTTGGTGCTGAACCTATATTAATTATTTGTTGTGTCATTTTGTCAATTCCATATTATGTATTTATTAACAAAATGGACAAAATTTAATACATCAAATAGCTTTTTAAGACAGGTTCAAATTGATGATGTATTGCATAGTATTCGCCTCTAATCATAATTTCATGATTAGAATTGATGGCGTTTTCTAAACCACTGTTATTATATTTTGCAATATCGAAAATCCACTCGCCAGGATCATGTTCGAATTGATCGAAAAATTGTTCTCTAGCTCCATCATTTACTGTTAGATTATCGATAACGTCAGAAAATAAATCTGCATATCTTCTTGACCAAGTAAAGTCGAATCCATTGATAGGGAAAATAATATACGGCACACCATAATTAATTGCAGCAGCTTTGTAACCAGAACAAAATATTGAATTACTTCGCAGTGCTTTAAACCCAGTTGCTTCTAGAGCACCATCAATCATATTTTGAATTTGCCCTGGAGTATCCATTGGCTTTCTATTTTCTCTAGATGATGATTTAAAGATAGTTGGTGCGCTACCTTGCAAATGTCTTGGTTTCCAAAATGTCCCTACATTTGAACCACCTACCTTTACGCCGCGGTATATAAATCTGTGAGCACTTTTTACTGCCTGCAATGCATCTCCACATTCAGATTCTAGGACGTCAATTATACGTTCCATGCCATGATACGGCACACCTTGCCTTTCGCCTGGATCTAGTTCAAATAGTTTCATGGTAGTGCAACCTTCAATGCCTTAGATAAACCTTTTCCATATTTTGAGTATCTGAATGCATAATAAGTTCCGTGTATCATTATTTCCTTACCAGACATTAATGCACCCTTTAAGTTAGTGTCTGAATAACTGAACTCAATCGGATCAAATTCTTTTGGATTAATGTTAGCTATAGTAGCCAACCGATTATTTGTAGCAAAATCATAAACTTCACTGCTCCAAGCAAAATCAAAACCATTGATGGGAAAAATCATATAAAGCCTACCATAAGTAACTGCTACACCCGCCAAACTAGTACAGAAAATTGAGTTGGATCTATGAGTTTTGAATCCAGCTTTTATAAATTGTTTATCAATTTGTTTCGATACAGATGGCTTGAATGTTAATGAATTTCTATGTTCTCTTGAACGTCCAATGAAAATATCCGGAGAAACAATATTCGACATACCCCTATATAAAAATGTATTTGTAGCTTGCATTGCAGCAATGGATTCACTACAATCAGACAAAAATTTACCAAAACTTTTGCTCAAATCTGTATTAGAGGGTTCGAATGTTTGTTTTTCGCCTGGATCTATTTCATTTATTTTCATACAAGTATTTATTGGTTATTGTATTTTGTATAGCCGAAAAAAAAGCGCTCCGGAGAGCGCTTGACAGTTTGCAACTATTATGCCCACTTAGATACTATTTTGTAACCTAAATCTCTTAATCGTATTTCTCGAATGAGAGTATCGAAATACAAGTCACTCCCTAAAATCTTGTTTTTGGGGTGCTTTTCATCTGGATCACATCTATCTGGGTGCCCATGCCAAAATTTACCGTGATATTCGTATATAGTATTTGTACTTGGATCAAAACCATCTACAACCGCATATGTTCCATCAGATAATTTAATTCGTTTTTGTTTGATTAGATTTGGTATATTTAATGAGGCCAACCACTCTTCCTCCACTTTACTGATTTTTGATTTGGCGCATGTAGGACAACCTTCGCCGTTTAAATGATCTGCTGGTCGTTTCTTGAATGTACCATGCAAACTACAAATAATGTCTAGTTTAGTCGATGCATTTACATAGATATTATGGTCTGGATAAGTATATCTGAAATTATGTTTGAGATTGGATTGATCTATAAAAGTTTGGTAAAGTTTTCGTTGTTTCGCGGCACGAACTTCTATACCACACTCTCTACATCCTTTCCCTGCTAGATGATTATTCGGCAATTGAGTAAATGTCCCATGAATACGACACTCAATTTCTACCTTTTTATATTGGCTAACGAATACAGTATTTGGATACAGATATGTGTCGCCATGAACCTCTTTAGCTTCTGCAATGAAGGTCTCAGTAGTTTTGCGAAATCCGTAACAGTATGGGCACTTCCCGCTTTTAAGATGATTAAAAGCATTTTGCCAATAAGGACCATGGACGGGACACACGACTTCGATATCAGAGTTGGCTCCGAAATACACTAATTTTTCATAGCCATCGCTTTTGCCAAACTTTAGATAAATTTCAAGGATATAATCTTCGCTTGTTTTTCTTTTAGTCATAAATTGATTATACTTGTAGTTGTTTTTAGTCGCAATAAGGAAAACGGAGCAATTGCTCCGTTTTTGTAAGTTACTAGCTTAGATTACGCTTTTTCTTCAATTGCGTCATAAAACACTGTCTGACCAAACGGCCCTTCGATATCCTTCGTGCCGTATGCAAGCCAGATCGTATCGCAGTAATCTGGATCACCCCAACCCGCACAAGGATACATATCCGAAG
>Ga0210388_10000152_pt1 | contig 71369 bp, 66 predicted proteins | sample IncBWC19OmetaG_FD_155485 | JGI IMG/M metagenome (GOLD analysis project Ga0210388, IMG submission 155485) | Forest soil microbial communities from Barre Woods Harvard Forest LTER site, Petersham, Massachusetts, United States - Inc-BW-C-19-O ... | reverse complement strand
ACTGGCGGACACCCGAGAACCTACGCGGCGAAAAAGGCTGTCTGTCCCCGAGCACACCGCAGAGCCGTGTCGCAGACAAGTCAGCGCCAGGTTTTAGCCACCGCAGCACTCCAACTTCGGGGACTGACTACCTGTTTCGCCCCACATCCTGGCGGACACCCGAGAACCTACGCGGCGAAAAAGGCTGTCTGTCCCCTAGCACACCGCAGAGCCCTAACGCAGACCCGCTCCCCGTCCTCCGCAAGTGCACAAAGCCGCTCATCCTCGACCCGCCCCACTTGCTACACTCAAAATTCCCATGGCATTCGGCAAGCTAGGCCAAACCCTTACCGCGCTGGAAATCTTCGATCTGGTCCGCGAAGACCTCAATAAAGTCGAACAGGAAATCGGACTCGAATCCATCTCCTCCACCGACGCCGTCACCTACATTGGCCAATACCTCCAATCCGGAGGCGGCAAACGCCTGCGCCCCATGCTGGTCCTCTTAAGCGGCAAGCTCTTCGCCGAATCGAGCCCCGCCCTCATCCGCATGGCCGCGGTAGTCGAGATGATCCATACCGCGACCCTGGTCCACGACGATGTAATCGACATCGCCAAAACCCGCCGCGGACGCCCCTCGGTCAACGTTGTGTGGGGCAATCATACTTCGGTTCTAGCCGGCGACTGGCTCTACATGCAAGCGTTCCAGGTAGCCCTGCGCGAACGGAGCTTCCCCGTCCTCGACCTCCTGATTTCGCTGACGCAAATGATGGTCGAAGGCGAGCTCCTCCAACTGGAGCGCATCGGCAAAATCGCCGTCAGCGAAGCCGATTACATGGAACTGATCGACCGCAAAACCGCCAGCCTCTTTTCCGCCTGCGCAAAACTGGGAGCCATCGTCTCCGGCGCCAGCGAGTCCGACGAAGCGCGCCTGGGCGAATACGCCTGGAACCTGGGAATCGCGTTTCAATTGATCGACGACATCTTGGACTTCACGTCGCGCGAAAAAATCCTGGGCAAACCCGTAGGCAACGATCTCCGCGAAGGCAAAGTAACTTTGCCCCTGATCTATGCGCTCGAAACCGCCGACGCCGAAGAACGCAAACTGGTAGAAACCATTCTGGCCGACGGCAACTACGATCAGGTCCCCTTCGGCAAAATTCTCCAAATCCTGAACAAACACCACGGAATCGAGCGAGCGCAGGACCGCGCCCAAGAATACACCGAAAAAGCGAGAAGCATCATCGCCCAATTTCCCGCATCCCCGTACCAGAAGGCGCTAAACGCCGTAACCGACCTGGTAACCGGGAGGGACCACTAATGGTAAGGGTCGTGCCACCTTTCGAAGAGATCGCTCCCTGTGGTCGCGGCTCGGTGGGGTGGTTGATTTTATCCATCGCCGATTCTGAGCCGCGACCACAGGGAGCGATCTCTTCGAAAGTGGCACAGGCTTCAGCTTGTGAAGAGGTGAAATTATGAACCGCAGAACCCTGCTCACCGGCCTAGCCGCCGCCACAGCAATCAGCGCCCAGCAGCGCAAAGAATGGAAGCCCCGTTTAGGAGTCTTAGGCCCATTCTCGGCAGCCAACGTGCAATTCGCCAAAGCCGAAGGCTTCACCAACATGATCCTCGATGCCGGCAGTGTATCCGAGGAAAAAGCCGAAGCCATCCGCAACGCCGGCATGCATTTCTCCGCCCTGCAAGCATCCCAAAACCACATTTCACCCGACCCCGATAAACACCGCCAGGAAACCGAAAACTTCGTCAAGCGAATCGAGCTCGCCGGCAAACTCGGCATCCCCTACATCGGGACCTGCTCCGGCAAAGATGAGGCCAAACGCTTCCCGCAGCAGATCGACGACATCGTCCGCGTGTACAACGAAAAATATTTCAAAGCCTGCGAAGCCTCAAAGGTTCGCATCCTGTGGGAACCCTGGGCCGGAGGACCGAACATCGCCACGGGCCCCGTGGGCTTCGAGGCTCTCTTCAAGGCCTTCGGCGATTCACCCTACGTCGGTTTGCAATACGACCCCTCGCACCTGGTCTGGCAAATGATGGACCCCATTCAGTGCGCGCGCGATTTCATCGACAAAATTTACGACGTGCATTTGAAGGACACGCAGGTGCGCTGGGATGTCCTGAAAAAAACCGGCATTAATCCGCCGAACCGAGCCCAATGGTGGACGTTCCGTTTACCGGGCCTCGGCCAAATGGATTGGGCGGCATTTTTTAGCGTCCTACAGCAAGCCGGATATGAAGGCGCGATGAGCATCGAGCATGAAGATCCATTTTATGGATCGCCCAACCGCCCGGGACCGGATTTCAGCGACGATTTCAAGACCGGCCTGCGGATGGCTCACCGGTACCTGAAGCAGTATATTCCCGACTGATTATGCTCAATTAAGGCTTCGTACTCGAACAGTTGGGTCAACTTATGGTCGTTTAAGACCTCGTTTTTTGCGCCGTCGAAGAAGATAACGCCGTTCTTGAGCGCAATGACCCGCTCGATTTCAGGGATGATGTCCGGCAAATGGTGGGTCACCAGAACGATGCTGACTCCGGATTGCGCCAGCTTCCGGACAGCCTCCCGAACCTCATGCTGAGCGCGGATATCGAGCGAATTCGATGGTTCATCGAGCAGCAGAGCTTTCGGGTCGTGGACCAGCGCCCGGGCGAAGACTGTGCGCCGGACCTCGCCGCTGGACATCTCCGTAAGTGGATGATCCGCAAGGTGATCGACGTCGAAAAACTTCAAAGCTTCACGGGCTTTGCGCTCCATTTCCGCCGTAACGTGGTGATTCGGCCAGACGCCGATCGACCCAAAAAATCCACTCAGCGCGGTTTCGAGCGCCGAATACGGTTTCGTGCATGTTTCCACTAAATCGTTGGTAACAATGCCTAATAGCGCGCGTAGATCAAACAAACCCCAGCGCTCCTCGCCCCAGATCCGCACCAGGCCGGGTTGCCGGCAATAGCATTCGCGGGTAATGACCTTTATTAACGTAGACTTACCGCTTCCATTGGGCCCCAGAATCGCCACGTGCTCCCCGGCCTCCACCGAAAAACTGATCCCGCGCAGCGCCATGGTATTCTCGCGTTGTACGTAAACGTTTGCAAATTCAATGAGTTTAGGCATTATATGGTTGGAACCCGCCTCGAAGACCGCATCACGATTGTAACGATCCAAAGGCCCGAAGTGCGCAACGCCGTCGACCGCGACACCGCCGAAGCGCTGGCCTACGCATTTCGGCAATTTGACGCCGATCCCCATTCGGAGGTGGCGATTTTAGAAGGCGCGGGAGGGAATTTCTGCGCAGGTGCTGATTTAAAGGCGTTTAATAACCATTTGAGCCCCGAAGGCGACGGGCCGATGGGGCCGACGCGAATGCGCTTATCGAAACCGGTCATCGCCGCGGTGGAAGGATTCGCAGTCGCCGGCGGATTGGAGTTGGCGTTGTGGTGCGATTTACGGGTTGCCGCTAAAAACGCGGTTTTTGGGGTGTTTTGCCGGCGTTTTGGAGTACCGCTGATCGATTTGGGAACAATTCGGCTGCCGCGATTGATCGGGCAGAGCCATGCGCTCGACATGATTTTGACGGGACGACCAGTGCCGGGAGAAGAAGCATTACGGATGGGCTTGGCGAATCGCTTGACTGAACCTGGGCTGGCACTCGACGGGGCTTTCGATCTGGCCCAGGAAATCGCGGCGCATCCGCAGCAGTGCCTGCGGTCGGACCGGTTGTCGGTTTACGAGCAGTGGGATCTAAGTTGGGAGGATGCGGCTCGGAATGAGTTCCGGCTGGGGATGCAGGTGATCGAGAGCGGGGAAGCGAAACAGGGTGCATCGCGGTTTGCGGGAGGGCTTGGACGGCATGGAGGTAAAACATAAAAGGCACTGGGTTCGCAAAGGTACACTGATTTGATGCGGATTCTTGGGTTTTTATTTGGGCTGACGCTGGCGGGGCAAACGCTGACGCCGTTGCAACGGAAAATTGTGGCGGCGGTTGATGCCGATGCTCAGGATTCGCTTGCGCTGCTGGAGCGGATTGTCAATATCAATAGCGGCACGTTGAATCCGGAGGGCGTCAAACGCGTGGCGGACGTGCTGCGGCCGCGGTTTGAGGAGTTGGGGTTTGCTTGCCGGTTTATCCCGATGGAGCAGGTGCATCGCGCGGGGCACCTGGTTTGCTCGCGCGCGGGATCGCATGGAAAAAGAGTGTTGCTGATCGGGCACATGGACACGGTGTTTGAACCGAGCAGTCCGTTTCAGAAATTTGAGCGCAAGGGCGATATCGCTGTCGCACCGGGGTCGGAGGATATGAAGGGCGGGCTGGTGATAATTCTTAGCTCGTTGAAAGCACTGAACAGTGTCGGGGTGCTGGATGGGACGAATATTACGGTTTTTCTGACAGGAGACGAGGAGAAGGCTGGGGATCCTTTGTCGATTTCGCGGCGCGATTTAATTGAGGCGGGGAAGCATAGTGACGCGGCTCTGGAATTTGAGGCGGGCGTTCGGCAGGCGGGGCATGAGATGGCGAGCATCGCGCGGCGGAGCTCGTATTCCTGGGTGTTGAAGACTACTGGACAAACGGGGCATTCGGCGGGAGTGTTTGGCGAGGCGGGGTTTGGCGCGATTTATGAACTGGCCCGGATTCTCGACGCGTTCCGGCAGGAGCTGCGGGAGCCGGATTTGACTTACAATGTCGGGCTTATCACGGGAGGAGCGACGGCGTCGTACGACGCGGCTACCGCCAGCGCGTCCGCTACGGGGAAATCGAATATTATTCCGGCGGTCGCCGAGGCGGTGGGGGATATTCGTACGGTCACCGACGAGCAGTACGACCGCGTGCGCAAGAAGATGCAGGAGATTGTCGCAAAGCATTTGAAGGCGACGTCGGCGGAGATTGAGTTCAAGGAAGGGTATCCGTCGATGCCGGCTACCGATGCGAATAAGACTCTGCTGGGCGAGTTGAACAAGGTGAATGGAGAGTTGGGTGTTGGTGTGATGGAGCCTTACGATCCCAGCCGGCGAGGCGCGGGGGATTTGTCGTTTGTCGCGCCGTATGTGGCTAGCATTTCGGGGCTGGGAGCGTACGGGTCCGGAGGGCATGCGCCAGGGGAGACGATTGAGTTGTTGTCGCAGGCACCGCAGGCCCGGAGGGTGGCTTTGTTTATTTACGCTTTGACTCGATAAAGACAAAGCTCGAAAACGTGGCCGGTGCCGCGGGGGGCAGGTCGGGAACCTGCCCCACTATTCATTCAATGCCAGACGGAGGGCGGGTCGGGGACCCACCCTGCTCGGATTCCCAAACACGAATGTCGACGCGGCGCCACACGGTATATGATCGTGGTCATGAAGTTCATTGCAATTGCTACCGTATTGTTTGCCGGACGGGTTTGGGCGGCGGATGAGGGTGCGGATCGGGCGGCGATCGAGAATACGATTCGGGTGTTCAGCATGATGCCGGGGCGGCCGGGATTAGTGACGTCCGATTTCGATCCGGAGGAGCTTGCACGACTCGAGAAAGCTGCTTCGGCAGGAGACGGGGCGATCACCGTCACGGTGGACGGCGCACCCGGGACGGTGGTGATTTCGAAGGAGCCGATGGGGGAGGCGGTCTGGCTTCCTGCGGGAATGCATGCGCCTCTCACGGTGAAGAAGATCCGGTTCGTCACCGAGGATGTGGCGATGGCGGATGCGGTGGGGAAGGCTCCGGTGTTGATCGTTATGAAGAAAGTAGGGATGGATTGGAAGATCGCATCCTTGCGCGTGCTGGCCGAAAAATAAATCCACACTTTTTCGCACGACCGTAACTTGTTTGCTCCGACGGGCGAATACGCCGACGAGGTTTCGTCAAACTCAAAAGGAGAAGCAAATGTTCATTGGGAAAAAGTGTGTTTACGCGGTGCTGGCGTTGAGCGCGGCTGCTTCGGCGGCAACTCGGGCTCCATTATTCTTAACGGCAACAAACGCCACGGCGAATTATCTGGCGATCATTAATACGAATACCAAACAGACGCTTTATGTTCCAACCGGTGGAATGGGGGGTGTGCCGAGCGGCAGCAACGCAGGAGGGGTCGCGGTGAGCGGCGAGATCGCGGCGGTCATTAATTACGGCTCTTCTAACGTTTCGATTTTCGAGCGCAGAGGCGACACGATGCAGCCTACGCAGATGATTAAGACGGTTTCGAAGCCTGTTTCGGTGGCGTTTGGGCTGGGGCACCTGGTGGTGCTGGAACTGACGACCGCCGAATCGTTTCCGGTGTATGGGAGCAGTGTTTCGGCTTCTGCGGACGGGTCAACGGCGCTGCTCGCCAACGACGGAAGCGCGGGACAGATCATTACCTATGATGGCGGCGCGATGTATACGGAGACGAGTGGGACCGTCGCCTGGGTGAATTTATCGACCGACGGCGCGGGGGGATTGTCGGGAACGGGCACGCAGGTGATGCTGCCGCCAGCGCCTAATAACAATACGCCGCTGGGCTTGATCGGGCGGGGTGCGAATGTGTATCTGACCATCGCGCATTCGGATCTGGAGGCGCTGGTGGTGAATGGAAGGATCGTGAGCATGGCGGAAGGTCCGACGCCATTTGTGAATTCGACCGGAGGATTGACGCATGCGCCATGCTGGAACGCGCTTTCCGGACAATTCTTATTTGCGGCGGATAGTCCGGGCAAGCAGTTGCTCCGGTTCCTGGTGAGCGATACGAATGTGTTTCTGGACAAGGCCGCGGTAGCGACGCTGACGGGAAGTCCAACGGACTTGGCGGCCGCTGGAAGCCTGCTGGGAGTGATCGACGGAGGCGACGGTACGACTTCCAACGTGTCTCTGTTCGGCATCGATTCAGAGGGAGAACTCACGTTGCGTTTTGCAGTGAAGATCGCCAATCCGATCAATGGAGCGGCGATCGTCGAATAGAGGTTGGGGAAGAGGGGATGGCTGAAATGTAGGCCATCCCCAGGGATTTTTATACTTTTTCGGGTACGACGTAGGGTTTGCGATACGGATTGCGGGTCAGCATCTTGTTCGCTTCGTCGTCGCCGACGTATTTGCGGGTGTTCTCGTCGAATTTCAGGGTGCGCTTCAGGCGGTAGCTGGTGTTCGCCATGTGGACCAGGTCAGCGGATGCTACTGCGATTTCTACGTCGGCGGTCAGCGATTTGTAGTCGCGGTTCTTTACGGCGGCGAGGAAATTTTCCATGTGCGGGCCGGTGTCGTCGGCGGACGATTTTACTTCGTCCATGACTTTTTCCTGCTTCTCTACCTTGCCATCCATCTTGCCTTTGTAGACCTGGAACCCGGCGCCGTCGACGGCCATCCAACCTTCGGATCCATAGAAGAGGTCGGCCACGGTGTTGCCGCCGCGGATTTGGAGGCCGCCTTCGGGGCCGGTGAGGCCTCCGCGAACTTCGAACATGATTTCGGCATTGCCGTAGTTGAAGGTCGCCATCTGCGTGTTGGGTGTTTCCTGGTCGTCGTTCGCGGGAACGTAATATTTGCCGCCGGTAGAACTGACGCTTTGCGGAAGGCCGCGGTTGAGTCCCCAGCGTGCGATATCCATTTCATGGATGCCCTGGTTGCCGATGTCTCCGTTGCCGGTGTCCCAGAACCAGTGCCAGTTGTAGCGAAAGCGCAGCTCGTTATAGGGACGCATGGGCGCGGGTCCCAGGAATTTGTCCCAATCGAGACCGGCGGGGATGGGCTCATCGTCTTTGTGTCCGATCGAGAGGCGGCGCTTAAAGCAGAGTCCTTTGGCGAGGTAGACCTTGCCGATGACCCCTTCATGAAGCAGGTTCATGGCTTTGATTTTGTGCTCCATGCTGCGGCTTTGGGAGCCGACCTGCACCATGCGGCTATATTTGCGGGCGGCGGCGATCATCTGCTGACCTTCGAAAACATTCCAGCAAGCGGGTTTTTCGATGTAGACATCCTTGCCGGCCTGACAGGCCCAGATGGTGGAGAGGGCGTGCCAGTGATTCGGAACGGGCATGGAAACGGCCTGGACCGATTTATCGTCGAAGACCTCGCGCATATCGGCGTAACCCTTGGGAGTCTTGCCGGTGAGTTTGAGGACGAGGGCCTGGCCGCGTTCGAGAGCCGCCTGATTGACGTCGCAGAGCGCGACGATATTGGCGTCCGGCAGCTTCGAGTAAATATTCATGTGCGACTGGCCGCGTCCGCCGAGGCCGATGACGGCGACATCGACCTTGTCATTAGCGGCAACGGCTTTCCGCCGGGTGGCAGCGACGGCAGCGGCGGTGGCGAAGGAGAAGAAAGTGCGTCGGGAATGGGGTGAGGACATGGCGGTACTCTCCTAAAATGATACATCGGGCATGTATTTCGAAACTATCCGGTAAGCGGGAGCATCTCAGAATTCAGCGGGTCGAAATGTTGTTGGGTTATCCTTTAGGAAGTAAACATGATGATTTTTTGCGGGCGGCCATTGCGGGCGTCGTATGTATTGCCGATGTTGCTGATGGCCGCGCGCGGATTTGCGCAGGATGCTGCGGTCGCGCAGCAGCAATCGGCTCCGCCGGCAACCGATGCGGCAACGGTTCCAACCAAACCGGTCGCTCTCCCGGCCGATAGCGACGCGCAGAAGCCGCCGCAGACCAAGGCCGAGCATGCGCAGGCCGATCAGGAAGCCCCGCCGGATAAACGCGTGCTGGGCGTTTTGCCGAATTACAGAACGGTAAACGAGACCGGCACGTATGAGCCGATCACTACCAAACAGAAGCTGATCATCGCGTGCAAGGATTCGTTCGATTATCCACTGATCCTGCTGTCAGCAGCGTTCGCGGGCATCAGTCAATTGGACAATTCGGACCAGTCCTACCATCAGGGCGTGGAGGGCTACGCGAAACGGCTCGCGGCGAATTACGCGGACCAGGCGATCGGCAATATGATGACCGAGGGATTTTTTCCAGCCATGCTCCACGAGGATCCGCGATATCGCCGTATCGGCCCCTCACGCGGCACCAAGAAGTATCGCACGTGGTACGCGTTTTCGCGTGTTTTTGTCACGCGCACCGATTCCGGGGGGACCCGGTTCAACTATTCAGAATGGCTCGGCAATGCGACTGGCGTGGCGATTTCGAATGCGTATCATCCCGATGAGCGAGATGCGCTGGACAACGTGGAGAAACTGCTGGAACAGGTGGCTACCGACGGGATTTCCCAGATCCTGAAAGAATTCTGGCCTGATATTAAGCACAAGTTTTTCCACAAAAATACTCCTACTTCCGATTAGAGGGTCGTTTGAGAGCGCTGGCGGCGGTACTTGGATTCATTTTTTGCGTGAATGCGGAGGCGACGACGATTGTCGCGATCTGGACTCCGGTAAAGATCGTAATTTCGGGCGACAGCCTGATCAATTCCAATTGGACCGCGCCTAACGGCACGCCGCATCATCAGCTTTCCAACGATTGCAAGATCCGGAAATTCGGGACGAACTACATTTCCGCCGCGGGGAATTATCACATTCAAAAAGCGGGATACGACATTTGGCAGGCGGCGGCGCGCGCCTGCGGATCGCCGATTAGTGTCGGTGCCTGCGCGGCGCGGTTCCAGGAGGAACTGCGAATCGATCTGGGACAGGTAGCGCGCGCGAGAGAGGTTCAGGTAGGCGTTCTGGTAGCGGGACTCGAAAATGGTGTGCCGGCGCTCGACCATATCACCTTGACGGGAGCGCCGCAGATCGGCATTCGTGTGAAATCCGAATCGTTTCGCCGCGGGAGACAGACGTGGGGGCGGGTGATCCTGGGCGACCGCGTCGCCATTGACCGCTACGAGGCGGAGTCGCCCTCGACGATGAGCAGCAGCATTCAGGATCAGGTTTTGAAGTTGGTCCGCGTAGAAGCTGGAGCGCGACCGCAAGAAGTGGGAGCCCCGTTTTCGGTGCTGGCGATCGGGACGGCGGGCGAACACTGGGTCAACCCGGGGTGCTGTCCATCGGCGTGTTCAAAATGATGTAAGCTTTCGGAAAAGGGGTGCCGGATGAAGAGACTGGTCCTTGCCTCGATTTTCTGCCTGGCGTTCGCGGCCGTTTCACGCGCGCAGGATAAAGCTCAACCACCGCAGATAATGCCTCCCGTGAATCTGAAATTGGAGTTCCCACCGAAGACGGCGGCTCCTAGTGTGTCGGGAATCGTGCAGGGTCTGGACCTGCGGGGGAAGTTGCCTCCGAATTCGCTCGATTTGACGTTTAAAGTGAATCCGAGCGGAGTCTGCTCCGTACCCTTGCTCGAAGCGCATGTCACGACGAGCGATCCGGGGATGGCCTTCACACCCGCGAATATCGCGGTTCCGATGCCGCAGGCGCGGGTTCCGGCGCCGGCCTGTCAGAAGTAGACCAAAATCCAAATTAATCACCTCCTGCGGCCGCAGCTCGTCCCGAATCTGTCGTCGATCAGGTTAAATGTGTCAAAAGTACGTTAGCGGTAGCTATACCGATAAACATTGGTATTTTTGTTGACGTAAGCGTTTAACGTATGTATACTTGCTGGGATTGCATTGGGATGACTGCCCTGGTCCGGCAGCATTCTGGGTTCAACCAGGAGGTTGAGAAATGAGATTGCGGATCTTCGCGTTGTTCGTGTTCTTGGTTTCCACCGTGTTGTTGGCCCAGACGCCGACGGCGGTGGTGAACGGGGAAGTGGTGGACAGTTCCGGCGCCAGCGTGCCGGACGCCAAGGTGATGGTGGTCAACCAGGAAACCAACGTGGTCTTCCAGAAAAACACCGCAGCCGACGGCTCCTTCACGATCATCAATCTGCTACCTGGCGACTACGTCCTGACCGTGGAAAAGGGCGGTTTCAAGAAGGTGGCGCTGCCGGTGTTGAAGCTCGACGTGAACCAGACGCTGACGGAGAGGATCGTGCTGGAGGTGGGCTCATCGGCCGAGACAATCACCGTCAGCGCCGAGTCTGTCGGCGTGATGTTGCAAAGAGCGACCACCGAACTAGGGACGACTATCGACGAACAGATGATGCATGAGCTGCCGCTCAACGGCCGCAACTTCACGGAATTGCTGATTCTGCAACCGGGCATGAATTCGGTGAATACGGCGCAAGGCGGGAACGGCATCGGCAGCGCCGACGGCGGGAACATCGGCATTCCGGGAGCCGTTGTTTACAGGCCTTCGGTGAACGGCGCGGGCAACCGGTCGAATGCGTTCTACCTGGACGGGATCATCAATACGGACGACCGCGGAGGCGGCTGGGCGGTGCAGCCGATCGCGGATACGATTCAGGAGTTCAAGGTTCAGTCCCACAACAACGACACGCAATACGGCAATGTGCTGGGCGCGGTGGTGAACGTGGTGACGAAGTCCGGCACCAACAAATTTCATGGTTCGGCCTGGGAATTTGCGCGGAGCCAGATCTTCGACGCGCGCAATCCGTTCACAGGCTTCTGCTCGCCGGCAAGCTGCCAATCCCTGGCCAATTCGCTGACCAGCCAGGTGAACGCGGGCACCATCACGGCGTCGGCTGCGGCGGCAAAACTTTCTGGAACGCCGGTATCGCCACTGGGCTATTCGGAAAACATTTACGGAGGCACGTTCGGCGGGCCGATCATCAAGAACAAGACATTTTTCTATTTCGCCTACGAAGGCTGGAGGTATGCGTCTCCGCAGAACACGTATGCGAACGTCCCGACCGCGCAGGAACTTGCGGGTGATTTCAGCGGCACCGTTTCTCCGGAACTGATCGGGACGGTCAATTCGACCAAGACGGGGATTACTCCCAGCCAGATTTTCAATCCTTTCGCGGAGTCCGGCCCTAATTCGTCGGTGCCGTTTACTTGCGACGGATCGGGGAATCCGATGCCTTTGCAAGGTCCAAGCCTTGCCTTCGGCCAGCCTGGATATGGATTGCAGGCGACCGGAGGGACTCCTTGCAACAAGATCCCGGCCGGTCTGGTCGATCAAAAACTATCGTCGGTGATTTCGGCGTATACGGCGGCGCAATTGAAGAACTGCGCGTTCACGCCGAACTACACTTTTGCGGTGGATAATTGCCTGGACGCCCGCCAGAAGACTGACAATGCGAGCAATTACGACATCCGGATCGATCACCACTTCAGCACCAAGGACACGGTCTTCGGCCGGGCATATTTGATGTGGGACACGGACACGGGCATCGTGGCCGGAACGACGTCTCTGGCGCCGAGTCCGTATCACACATTTAATATCGGCGGCGCCTGGGACCACATTTTCACGCCGAACCTGATCCTGGAAGCCCGCGGCGGCATCAACGCGAGGCCGGTGGTGGTAAACCAGACCAACCCCGCGGGCATCACCCCGGAAACCTCGGCGGGATTCTCGAACCTCAGTGCGACGTCGGGATTCTATTTGACGCCTTCGGGATATCCGAGCGTGATCGGCAACGTAGGGCCGGAACATCGCGCGAATCCGGAAAGCGATTTCAATGCCATGGTGACCTGGATCCATGGGAAGCACAACATCCGGTTCGGTGGCGCGTACCTCTATGAGAATCGTTTGGAGACTAATCAATACGAGCAGTTCAGCTCCAGTACGTCGCAGACGTGCCCGACTAATAGCTCCGGATTGTTTACGTGCGGAAGCAATCAGGGGAATGCGCTGGCGTCGATGCTGCTGGATCTGCCCTCCGCGCTGACCGTGAATGTGCCGCAGTATGAGGAGGTCCACGTGCGGATGGCTCCGTACGGGTTTTTCCTCCAGGACGAATGGCATGTGCGGGCGAACCTGACGATCAACGTTGGCCTGCGGTATGACTACGATCCGGCGGTCCACCTGTTGGTGAGCAATGGGGAAACGGTCAATGCGCTGAACCTGCCCGCCGGCCAGTTCATTATCGGATCGAAAGAAACGTCGGCTTACAGCACGGGATGCGCCTCGCCTCCGGTGCCTCCGTGCGTTCCGGGAGGGTTGAACAGCAGCAATCCGGCATTTCAGGTTACTGTCGGCGGGGTCACGTACAACACCCTCAACAATATTTCGTTTTCGCCGAACCAGCCTGCGTTGAAATCGATTGCCGATAATATCGGCCCGCGCATCGGCCTCGCGTGGGGATTTTTGCCGAAGACGGTTCTGCGGGTCGGCTATGGGCTGTTCTACGATCCGATCAGCTATCGCAGCCAGTATGCGGAGAACACCCTGCAAGGCTCGATTTGGCCGTGGACGCGTGGTGTTTCGGACACGTTGAATACCGCTCCGATGGGGACGGCGCCGACGCCAACCATCGCGCCGATTTGCAATAGCGCGGCCAGTTGCGGACCGTATGGCGGGTACAGCGCCTCGAATATTCCCGCTCTGGCAGGAAGCAATCCGATCGTGGTGGCGCCTACGCCGTGGGGTTCGACATTTGGCGGCTACGCCAACGCGCCAGGCTATTCGGATCCGCGTTCCCAGCAGTGGAACCTCCAAATCGAGCGCCAGTTTGGCGCGACGAACATGATTTCGGTGGGCTACGTCGGCAGTAAAACGCAGAGACTGGAATGGTGTTGCAAAGCGAATTATCCTCAGGGAGGGCCGTTCTGCCAGAGCAATCCCAATGCTGGATTCCTGTGTCCGCAGACGCCTCTGACCGCTGCGCAGATCAATCAGAAAGAATACCTGCCGTTCGCGGCGCAGGGCTGGAATTACTCGCAGTCGACTGGATTTGCGAACTTCAATGCGCTGGAGGCGCAGTATCAGAAACGCTTGTCGCACGGCCTGCAAACATTGGCGGCATTTACGTGGGAGAAGTGTCTGGGTGATTCGAACGGCGATTTTAACGCCGAGAATGGATCCGAGGGCGCTCCTTACGAGTACTTCTTTAACGCCCATTTATCGTATGGTCCCTGTGCGTTCAACATCCCTTTGCTGTTCAACTGGAGCACGGTGTACATGCTTCCGTTCGGACATGGAGAGCGCTGGATGAACCATGGATGGATGGCGCGGGCATTCGGCAATTGGGAGACGAACTACTCCTTCAACGCGCGTTCCGGTCAGAATTTTAATCCGAGCTGGGGCGGCGCGAGCAACATCTGCACCGGGACGGCGACCACGGGTTGCGTGCCGACGTCGATTGCAGGCGTGGCGCCGACCAGCACCGATCCGGCCAATCTTTCGAATGCGGGAGGGTCGATTACTGGTTATAGCCGGCCGAGCATTATTTCAGGCTGTCAGCTGATTCCCTCCAAGCAAACAGTTTCCCTGTGGTTCAACCCGTCGTGCTTCGTGAGTCCTTCGTCGTTGTCGGTGAGTCCGGGGTACGGCTTCGGGGACGCACCGCTCGGCAACATGGAGTCCATGCGGCTGATTAATATGGATGTATCGCTGGTGAAAAATATCGTATTCGGCGAAACCAAACGGCTCCAGTTCCGCGCAGAGGCGTTCAACGTGTTCAATCACATGGTGCTCGCGGTGCCGTCGACGTCGATTGCGCCGTCGTATTCGGGCGGAGCGGTCAGCTATGGGACGGCAGGAGTTGTGAGCGGCATTGCGAATACGCCACGGGAGTTGCAACTGGCGATGAAGTTTTTGTTCTAGGTTCACTTCACGAGGAATGCGAGAATTCTGCGCGCCATCGCGCCATACGGTGGCCGCAAGAGGCTGAGTGGAGTCCATCGGCCCTCAATAAAAACACCCTTCTTTTTCGAAAGAGTTTCGAAGCCGTGGTAGCCATGATAATGGCCCATGCCGCTGGCGCCGATGCCTCCGAAAGGCAATCCGGTTTGGCCGACGTGGAAGATGCAGTCGTTCACCGTGACGCCGCCTGCCGTGGTGCGCGCGAGCACGTCCTTCACGCGGGCGTTGTTCGAATCGAAGTAGTAAAGCGCGAGCGGATGCGGATGCGCATTGATATAATCGATCGCGCCGTCGAGCGTTCCATAGGTCACGATGGGCAGGATGGGACCGAAAATCTCGTCCCGCATCACCGCCATATCGTCGCGAACGTTATGCACCAGCGTCGGCGGGAAGACCTGATTCTCTTCATTGCAGGTTTCGTTCGCCGGATTGATCTGGACCACCGTCGCGCCCTTCTGTGTCGCGTCGGCCAGCAGTTGCTCGAGCAGCCGGTAGTGGGCGCCGTCGATAATCCGCGTGTAATCGGGATTCTCGACGAGCTTGGGGTACATCTTCCAAATGATCAGCGGCGCGATTCGAAGAAATTCGTCCAACCGGCTCTGCGCGATCAACAGGTAATCTGGCGCGACGCAGGTTTGGCCCGCGTTGTAGAGTTTCCCGGTCAGGATGCGCTCGGCCGCCCGTTCGAGAGGATAATCGGAATGCACCAGGGCCGGACTTTTGCCGCCTAATTCGAGCGTCACCGGCGTCAGGTTTTCAGCGGCGGCCTTCATGACCAGCTTTCCGACGCGCGCGGAGCCGGTATAGATAAGGTGATCGAACGGCAGGCGGGAGAAGTCCTCGGCGACGTCGGCTCCGCCGTTAATTGCGCAAATGTAGTCGGCCGGAAACGTTTTTTCGATCATTTGCTGAAGCAATGTTGCCGTGCGCGGAGCGATTTCGGAGGGCTTGATCATCACGCGATTTCCCGCCGCAATAGCTCCCACCGCCGGTCCGATGGTCAGAAACAGAGGATAATTCCAGGCGCCCAAAATCCCAACGACGCCTTTCGGCTGCATCTCGATGCGAGCGCGGGCGGGCTGAAACTGCCAGCCGACCGGTACCGCGCGAGTCTCCATCCAGTTCTTGAGGTGCTTCCGCGCCTCCCGGATCTCGCACAGAGTGGGGACCAATTCGAGCGCTAGCGTCTCCTCGGCCGCGCGGCCTCTGTAATCTTCCGAAATGGAACGGACGATAACGTCTTTATGGTCGAGGAGGGCGCGCTCCAGGGCTTTGAGCGCGGCGATCCGTTCGAGGTACGAAGAAGCGTTGGGGCGAAAAGCGGATCGCTGGGCTTCGAACAACTCGCGAGCATGCATTGTTCCATTCTCGCTACAATGAATGACGGTACGTCCAGCCCACGTTGGCTGAGAGCAGAGGAAGCACTCTTTTGAATCGCACGCATACGGAAGACCCGGCTTATTACCATAAAGTCGTCGATTGCCAGTGGGCCTGCCCTGCCCATACGAATGTTCCTGAATACATCCGCCTGATCGCGCAGGGGCGTTTCACAGACGCCTACATGCTGAATCGCGAATCGAACGTGTTCCCGGCAATTCTGGGGCGCACGTGCGATCGTCCGTGCGAACCGGCGTGCCGACGCGGAAGGCTCGACGGAAAACCCGTCGCGATCTGCCGGTTGAAGCGCGTCGCCGCCGATCATCGCGGGGAAATCGTGGACCTTCTGCCGCCCATTCCGGCGAAGAAGAACGGGAAGCGCATCGGTATTGTCGGCGCGGGTCCGGCGTCGCTTACGGTCGCGAACGATTTAATGCCCCACGGCTATGAGGTCGTGATCTTCGAGCAGAACGAGAAACCCGGCGGGTTGATGCGGACGAATATCCCCGCGTTTCGGTTGCCCGCAAAGGTGCTCGACGAAGAGACGCAGACCATCCTTAATATGGGCGTCGATATTCGCTACAGCACACCCGTGAATAGCATGAAGGCCCTCCTGGCCGAGAAGTTCGATGCGATCTTCATCGGCAGCGGCGCGCCGCGCGGTAAAGAACTGGAGATTCCGGGCCGGCATGAGGCCTTGGTCAATGGGCCACGTATCCATATTGGTATCGATTGGCTGGAGTCGATCGCTTTCGGCCATATCGATTCGGTCGGTGAGAACGTGCTGATCATCGGCGTCGGAAATACGGCGATGGATTGCTGCCGCTCGTCAAAACGGATGGGTGCGAAGTCGGTCAAGGTGATGGCGCGTCGGCCTCGGGCATATTTCAAAGCGTCGCCCTGGGAACTGGACGATGCCGAAGAAGAAGATGTGGAGATCGTCATCAATCACGCGCCGAAGCGTTTCGTAATCGAGAACGGAAAACTGATCGGCATGGAGTTTGAGCGTCTGGAATGGGATGCGAAAGCGAAAAACTCTCGCGTGATTGATACGGTCTTCTTGCCGGCCGACGACGTGATCCTTGCCATCGGGCAGGAGAACGCGTTTCCTTGGTTCGAACGCGACCTCGGCGCAGAGTTCGATAAATGGGATCAACCTGTGGTGGATGAGACGACGATGATGTCCACTTTGCCGGGTGTTTTCTTCGGCGGCGATGCCGCGTTCGGGCCCAAAAATATTATCTGGGCGGTCGAGCATGGCCACCAGGCCGCGATCTCGATCGACAATTACTGCCAGAGCGTTCCGGTTACGGAGCGCCCGCAGGACGGGATGAATCTTATCAGCCAGAAAATGGGGCTGAGCGAGTGGAGCTATCACAACGACTACAATCCAGCGTCGCGGCAGAAGATGTCGCATGTGGACCTCGCGAGCCTGTTCAAGCAGCGCGATATTGAGGTCGAGCTGGGGTTCGATCCGGAGCAGACCGCCCGCGAAGTGCAGCGTTGTTTAAACTGTGACGTCGAGACCGAGTTCACCGCGGCGCGCTGCATCGAATGCGATGCCTGCATCGATATTTGTCCGTTGCAGTGCCTGACCATCACGCGCGATGGCACTGAAGAGGATTTGCGGGGACGATTGTCGGCTCCCGCGGATAATATCACCCAGTCGCTGTTCGCGTCTGAGCCTCTGCCGCAAACTTCGCGGCTCATGATTAAGGATGAAGATCTCTGCGTGCATTGCGGTTTGTGCGCGGAGCGCTGCCCCACGGCAGCTTGGGACATGCAAAAATTCGAACTCGAAATTCCATATGCGGGGAGGGCGGTAGAGTGCACCAGCTCCTACGTACCCGCGTAAACGACTTCGCGGTCAAACTCGCGAATGTGAACGGCACCGGCTCCGCCAGCGCGAACGGTCTGCTGATGCAGGCTATTTTCCGCATGGGCATCCCGGTGTCGGGGAAGAATCTTTTCCCGTCGAACATTCAAGGGCTGCCCACCTGGTATGAGATCCGCGTTAATAAGGATGGCCATACCGCGAGAGCTCTGGATTACGATTTGATCGTCGCCATGAACTCCCAGACCTACGCGCGAGACGTTCGCGAGGTCCGGGAGGGCGGCTACATCTTATACGATTCGTCGTGGCCTCTCGATAAGAGCCTGATCCGCGACGATGTCACCTATCTCGGCGTGCCCCTCGCACAGCTCTGCAACGATCATTTCAAGGACCCGCGCGAACGAATTTTGATGAAGAACATCGCTTACGCGGGTGCGATGATCGCTGCGATTGACGTCGATATGGAGATCGTCACGCAGCTGCTTGATGAGAAATTCTCGAAGAAGAAGGCGCTGCGCGAATCCAATTTAACGGCGCTGAAGCTCGGCTACGACTACGCGAAGCAGAACTTCCAGTGTCCTCTGCCGTTCTATCTCGAAAAAATGGACACCACGGCCGACAAGATTCTGATCGACGGCAATACCGCCACGGCGTTGGGGTGCGTCTATGCGGGCGTCACCGTTGCGGCATGGTATCCGATTACGCCTTCTACGTCGGTGATGGATGCCTTCCGCGCGTTCTGCGATCAGTACCGGCGCGATCCGGAGACGGGCAAAAATAACTGCCTGATCCTTCAGGCTGAAGATGAACTTGCGGCGATTGGCATGGTCATTGGCGCTGCCTGGAATGGAGCACGGTCATTCACATCGACCTCGGGACCCGGAATTTCGCTGATGGGCGAACTCCTCGGCCTTGCTTATTACGCGGAAATTCCCGCAGTCATCATGGATATTCAGCGCGTCGGCCCTTCGACCGGCATGCCGACCCGTACCCAGCAAGGCGATATTATGGCGTGCGCCTACGCATCGCACGGCGACACGAAACATATTCTACTGTTCCCCTCAAATCCCGCGGAGTGCTTCGAGTTTGCGGTCAAATCGTTCGATCTGGCGGAGCGTTTTCAGACGCCCGTGTTCATGCTCTCCGATCTCGATATCGGCATGAACGACTGGGTTGTTCCGCGCCTGACCTGGGACGATGCCTACCGGCCCGATCGCGGACGGGTACTCGACCTCTCCGAGATCGAAAAGCTGTCGAAGTTCCTCCGTTATACCAACGAGGACGAAAATCACATCGCTTCTCGAACGCTTCCCGGCGTCCATTCGAAAGGCGCATTCTTTACGCGCGGTTCCGGCCATAACAAGTTCGGCGCTTATACCGAAATGCCCGATGAATATCAGGACGTGGTCGAGCGTCTGCTACGCAAACATAAGGCCGCTGCGAAGTTTGTCCCTCCTGCGATCATTCAGAAACGCGATGGCGCGCGCGTCGGAATCGTGACCCTCGGCGGCTGCGATCCGGCAGTGCGCGAGGCGATCGAATTGCTCCCGCAGCACGGCATCGACGCGGATTTCATGCGCATTCGCGGATTCCCGTTCGGCGAGGAAGTCGAGGCTTTCTTAAACGCGCACGAAATTAATTTCATCGTCGAACAGAATCGCGACGCGCAGCTTCGCTCGCTCTTGACGCTGGAAACCGGCGTCGCGAAGGAAAAACTGCGCAGCGTGCTCGCATTCGGCGGGTTTCCTCTGAGCGCGAAAAACGTGATCGATGGAATATTCGAGCACGCCGACATCAACCTGGGAGAGTTGACCAATGCCATCCATCGCTAAACCCGTCGCCATTCACCCAAGCCTGCACAAGAACGATCTCGGCCTGACGGTTCGCGATTACGAAGGCACCATGTCGACGCTCTGCGCGGGCTGCGGACACGATTCGGTGACCGCCGCGATCATCCGCGCGCTGTGGGAGCTATCGACGCCTCCGCACATGCTCGCGAAAATGAGCGGGATCGGTTGCTCGTCGAAAACGCCGACCTATTTTGTCAGCGGCGCGCATGGATTTAATTCCGCGCATGGACGCATGGCGCCCATCGCCACCGGCGCGAACGCCGCGAATCGCGAATTGACCTACATCGGCATCTCCGGCGACGGCGATTCACTGTCGATCGGCTTAGGCCACATGTGTCACGCCATCCGGCGCAATGTGAAAATGCTGTACATCATCGAAAATAACGGCGTGTACGGCCTGACGAAGGGGCAATTTTCCGCGTCGGCGGACGTGGGATCGAAGAGCAAGCGCGGCGAGCCCAATCGCATGGCGCCCATCGATTCCGTGTCTTTAGGCCTGAGCCTCGGCGCGACCTTTATCGCCCGCAGTTTCTCCGGCGACAAGGAACAGCTAGTTCCGATTCTCAAGGCGGGTCTGGCGCATCGCGGTTTCGCCATTGTCGACGTCATTTCCCCCTGCGTGACCTTCAACGATCACGTGGGATCGACGAAAAGCTATCTTTACACCCGGCAGCACACGCGAAGAATTACAGAGAGCGATTTCGTTCCTCCCGCCGACGAAATTCTCGCGACCATCGGAAACACCGGCACCACCACGGTGACAATGCACGACGGCAGCGTCGTTCGATTTACTGCTGTGCCCAAGGACTACGACCCTACCAATCGGCAGCGTGTCACGTCGTATCTTCAGGAACACCAGGGTCAGGGCGAAGTGGTCACCGGGCTACTTTACCTCGACGAAAGCGTCCCCGATTTGCATGAAATGAGTAATTCGCCGGATGGCGCGTTGTCGAAAATTCCTTATGAAAAGCTGTGCCCCGGCGCAGCGGAGTTAGCGAAGTTGCAGGAAGAGTACCGGTAACTTGTGTTGGTAGAAAACGTCTAGTTAGAGAAGAGGTTTAGTCCATTTGGCACTCATCGTCGGCGTATTGAAAGAGACTTTCCCAGAGGAGCGCCGCGTTGCCCTGACCCCGAAAGTTTTCGACGTTTTGAAAAAGCTCAACGCGGAAGTGTGGATTGAGCAGGGCGCCGGAGTCGAAGCAGGATTCCCCGACGCCGACTATGCCTCCAAAGGCGCGCATCTCGCGTCCGCGAATGAGGTGCGAGAGCATGCCGGCGTTCTGCTCCATGTTCGCGTCCCGCTGCCGGACGGACTGAACGGCAAAACCTCCATCGGTTTTTGCGATCCTCTGTCAAACCCCGACCTGGCAGCGAAATTCGCTGCCGCGGGTGCGACTTTATTTTCCATGGAATTGATTCCGCGCATCTCGCGGGCGCAGAGCATGGACGCGCTCTCCTCGATGGCGTCGATTGCCGGATACAAAGCGGTGATCCTCGCCGCGAACACTCTGCCACGTCTGTTTCCCATGATGACCACCGCGGCCGGCACCATTCCGCCTGCGCGCGTTTTCATCATGGGCGCGGGGGTCGCGGGACTGCAAGCGATCGCGACCGCGCGGCGCCTCGGTGCGGTCGTCAGCGGCTTCGATGTCCGGGCTGCCGTCCGCGAACAGATCGAGAGCCTCGGCGCAAAGTTCGTCAACATCAACTTGGGCGGAGCGAAAGCAGAAGGGGAAGGCGGTTACGCTAAAGCGCTCGACGAGGACGCTCTTCGTCTCCAGCGTGAGCAGATGTCGACCTTCATGCGCGAACAGGACGTGGTCATCACCACCGCGGCGGTCCCCGGAAAGCGCGCGCCGATCCTAATCACGAAAGAAATGGTCCACGCCATGGCGCCCGGCTCCGTCATCGTCGATCTGGCTGCCGAACGCGGAGGCAACTGCGAGTTAACCAAAGTCGGCGAGACCGTCATCGAGCACGGAGTAACCATTCTCGGCCCTTCGAATCTTCCCGCGACAGTCCCCTATCACGCCAGCCAGATGTACGCGCGCAATCTCGTCACCTTACTGAAGCATCTCGTGAACAAAGAAGGGCAACTGACCATCGACACCAAGGACGAGATCACCCGCGAATCGCTGATCACTTACAACGGCGAGGTCGTCAATCCCAGAATTCAGGCACTGCTCGGAGTGAACGTATGAGTCCCGAAATTGAGATGAGCCTCTACGTGCTGATCCTGGCCGTTCCTCTGGGATTGCAGCTCGTACAGCGGGTCTCGCCGCTGTTGCATACACCTCTGATGTCGCTCACCAACGCCATCTCCGCGATCTCCGTCGTCGGCGCGATCCTGGTCGCCGGCGCCGGCGGAGCGTCCAGGCTGAGTCAGGTCTTGGGCTGCGTTGCCGTCGTTGCGTCGACCATCAACATCGTCAGTGGATTTCTCATCACCGATCGCATGCTGAAGATGTTTCGCAAAAAAGACAAATAATGGAACAAATTTGGCAAATAGCGTACATCGTCGCCGCCCTCTCTATTATTGGATCGATTAAGTGGCTCAGTTCTCCCGCCACCGCCCGCCGCGGAGTGATGGCCGGACAAATCGGCATGCTGTTCGCCGTCGTCGGTACTTTGCTGCGGCATGAAGTCGTCGATTACGAATGGATCCTGATCAGCATTTTCATCGGAGCCGCCATCGGCGCCCCTCTTGCGTACCTGATGCCCATGACCGCGGTTCCACAACTCACCGCGCTCTCGCACGCGTTCGGAGCGCTCGCTGCCGCCCTCGTCGGAACGGCCGAGTATTACAAAAACAATCCCACCGGCTTCACCATGACCGCTCTGGTCATCGAAACCGTGCTGGGCTACCTCACTTTCACCGCGAGCATCATGGCGTTCGGAAAACTGCAAGAGATCGTCCCGACGCGGCCCATCACGTATAAAGGCCAGAACTTCGTCAACATCGCGCTTTTGATTTTCGCGGTTTCGCTCGGTGTATGGATGATCGCGGAACCCGCGCCAGCGTGGGTGTTCCCGACCTTCACTGGCTTGTCACTCCTGTTCGGCGTTCTGCTCATCATTCCGATCGGCGGCGGCGACATGCCGACGGTAATCGCGCTGCTGAACTCCTACGCCGGAGCCGCGTGCGCCGCCATGGGATTCGCACTTTCGAATCGCCTCCTGATCATCGCCGGCGCGCTCAATGCCGCCTCCGGCTTCATCCTGTCGGTCATCATGTGCAAGGCGATGAACCGCTCCTTCCTGAACGTGCTGTTCGGCGCCTTCGGGCAAGTGCAGGAAGGCGGCTCCACCGCGATGTCCACCAAGCCGGTGCATTCCGCCACCGCCGAGGACGCCGCCGCCATCATGAGCGGAGCGCGCAAAATCATCGTCGTTCCGGGCTACGGCATGGCCGTCGCGCAGGCGCAGCATAAGCTGCGCGAACTGACCGATGCCCTCACCAAGCGTGGAGTGGAAGTGCGATTCGCGATCCATCCCGTTGCCGGCCGTATGCCCGGCCACATGAACGTGCTGCTCGCCGAGGCTGATATTCCCTACGACAAAATGCACGAAATGGAAGAAATCAATCCCGATTTCGCGGAAGCCGACGTCGCTCTCGTCATCGGCGCGAATGACGTCGTGAATCCCGCCGCGCGCCACGACACACTGAGCCCCATCTTCGGCATGCCGATTCTCGACGTCGATAAGGCGCAGACCGTGATGGTCATCAAGCGCAGCATGAACCCTGGTTTCGCGGGCATCGATAACGAACTCTATTACATGGATCGCACGCTGATGCTCTTCGGCGACGCCAAGTCGTTTGTGGCCGACATCGTAAAGGAACTTCCGGCGCAGTCATGATCTGGGGTGCAATCGGTGCAGCGCTTATGGCTCTGGGCGTCATGCTCGGAGCGTTCGGCGCCCACGCACTGAAAGAACGGCTCGACGCCTACTCGATGGACGTCTATCAGAAAGCCGTCTTCTATCATTTCATCCACGCGCTAGGAATCCTGATCGTCGCGCGAACCGGCGGATTGACCCAGTCTGCCTGCACCACCATCTGCGCCCTGCTCCTCGCCGGAATCGTTCTGTTCTCCGGCAGCCTCTACCTGCTCGCGATCACCGGCACGAAAGCGCTCGGAGCCATCACCCCGTTCGGCGGATTATCTTTCATCGCCGCCTGGTTATTGCTCGCTTACCATCTTCTGCGGGCGAAATAGGCACCGCGACCACTGCGATTCCGCGCCGCCGCAATCCGTCGTGAAGACTCTGTCGCCTCGCCTGATCTTCCTTCGCCAGATGCGCCGCAATTTCTTCCTCGGTTGCTTTGCGATAGGAATTTGCATGCAGCAACTGCGCCGCCTGCGCCGCGCCCACTTCGGCCAGACGTCCACCCACCATGCCGCGCTTCGCATCCGCCAGGCTCATTAACCAAACGAACCCAGGCAGAGACCGCTCCAACGCGCGGACTTCCTGCCAGTACTGCCTCAGATCCCGCATTATTCCTCTCCCCGCAGGACGCGCGCGATCTCTTTGACCGCGCGGTCCTTCTGTTCGTCGGACATTCCCGGATGGATGTGCTCCATCTGAATCGCATTCTTCTGCCGCCTGTCGCCCACTTCCGCCGCGACCGATCGCCGCAGTTCATCGAGCCCTTCGCGATCCAGGCTCTCTACCAATTCCTTAAACTTGCTCATCGATTCTCCTTAGTGGCACGCGCCGTGTACGCTTTTTCGATCCGGTCGGCATTTTCCGCCTGCTGCACCGCCAGCTTCTTCAATCCGCCCGCATGCGCCAGTAGCGCCCCGGCCACGCCTTTGGACATGTCGATGGGCAGCACCATTTCTTCGCTCACCGCCTCGCGAAGCTGGCCCAAGACTCGCTCCGCTCGCTCCTGCGCGATTTTTTCGATCGCCCGCGCCCGCGTAAGCAATTCGTGTGAATCCGCGCGCAGATGCGCGACTTGCGCCAGCGGGATCAGGTGCTCCACCAACCGCTCCAGGGCGCGTCCCGTGTATCGGATTCGCGCCTCCATCGCCATCAGCTCGCCGAGCTTGGTGACCGCCGGCTTACCTTCCGCAGCCGATTCAATGACGGCGCCCAGAGCCTTGTCCGACAGCGCTGCCATCTCCGTGTTCGATTCGCGGGCGTATTGATGCAGCGCGCTCTCCGCCTTCTTCAGCTGCTGAAGGCGATCCTCGGCGGCGCGTGCCGCTTCCATCGCGGCAATGACTTCTGATTGCCCTTCGGCTTGACCAAGCGACTCTTCCAGACGCGTTTGCAGGTCCTGCGAGAGCTGCTGCTCATCGCTGGTCGCCACAAAATGCAGCGTCGGCGTCTCAGTGATGTGAAAATCCGGGGGTGAATTCATACGCTTCCTCTGCCTGGACGATAACGCACACGTTCTCCGCGCCATGGCGGAGTAAAACGCTAAGTGTCTGAAAATCCTTGGTTATTTCAGCCGCGAAATTTCGCTGATGATGGCCGCGAGGGCGTTGCGAAACTCCAAGGGCGTGGTCACGTTGAAAATCCGCGGAGCCAGCGGCTTCAATGTGCGCGCCAGCGAGTCTTCCGTGGATTGACCGCGACCGTACATCATCGGAGGGGAAGGTCTTACGTTGCGTCCCCCATACCCCGGCGTTGTCATGGTAAGCCCAGGAACCGGCGGAAGGTAGCGAATGTAGAACACCCGCGTCCCGGGCTCCGGCGTAGCTTCGATGGGCGTCAGGTCCTGACCTTTCGGAAAGGCCATCGGCCCGCTCAGCACGATCAGAACCCGCGCCGGTTCCGCCGAGAGGCCCAGAGGAACGTCGCCGTTCGCCTCGGTATTTTCCAGCCGCTTACGAACTTCGGAAACGAAAAACTGCACATTCTGCTCGTGGTTTTCCAGCGCATGTACGTCGATCGTATTCGGGTCGCTTTCGAGCAGCGCCCCGCGCAGCCTCACCCAGTCGAGCTCAGCCGCTCCTTCCTGCGCGAAGGTGACTTTCCGGCGCTCCAGGTCGAGCAGCGTCACGTTGATCGACCCGTTCCGGATATCCATCTCCGAAAGCGCCTTGAGAGCGGGAATCAGGTTGCCCATATTGCGCCTCATCGCCCGTCCCACCCGCCGCGTTGCCTCCGTCGGCGATTCGTTTACCACCACCTCCACCCGTACAGGACGCTCATTCTGAACCGGCAGATAAAGGCGCGAAGAGATGTCCGGAAAATACCACGAGTCCGGCGGCTCGGCGATCGCCACATACTCGACTGGCGGCAAATTGCGCCAGGATTCCGGCAAAGGATCGTGGGGAATTTCAGGCACGCGCAGCTTGGCCTTCTTCACGGAATGCTCCGTCGATCCTGTGTCCAGGACCACGGCGGCTACCTGATAATCGCCAGGCAGAAGGAAAGCATATTGGTCGAAATTCACGCTTGCCAAAGTGCCGGGGTTTTTTAACTCGTCATAATGCAGCGCCCGGTGCGTTCGGAAAACCCGGTCTTCGCGGTCGCGAATCTCCAGGAAAATGACTAATTGCCCTGGGCCGCTCCGCTTCACGAATTCTGCTCCGTCCACGCGAACGGAGACCAGACCGCTCATCCTTTGATGGGCGCTAAATGCAGGCGCTAGAACGGCCATCGTCCACCGAATGTGGGCGTCCCCGCTTTCTTTCAGCCACTGGTCGAAGGGAATCCGGTCGAAAACCGGGTCCGGCAGACCGGTTTGAGCCCACAGAGCGACCGAACACGCGTACGCCAAATAGGGAATCCATGACATGCAGCTAAAGGAATCATAGCGAACCGCAAGAGAGGAAGCGTATCCTATTGGTAATGAGAACGTTGTTGGGGGTGTCTGGACTGCGCGCCCTGCCGAAAGTCAATGATGAATCGGCGAATGCAAAGATCTGTAAAGAATCCGCCGATAACTCTCCATGGATCTTCAACCCGTTCACGCTCTCCCGGGAGTCCCGGTTTCGATGACCGAAGATCGTCCCATCACGCAACTGCTCCAGGCCTTCGCCGGCGGCGATAAGACCGCGCTGAATCACCTGATTCCACTCGTCTATTCCGAACTGCGCAAAATCGCGGATGGGCACCTTCGCAACGAGCGTCCTGGCCACACCCTGCAACCCACCGCGCTGGTTCATGAAGCTTATGCCCGGCTGATTGAGCAGAAACAGCCCGATTATCGTAACCGCGTGCATTTTCTCGCCGTTTCCGCGCAAGTGATGCGCCAGATCCTCATCGACCATGCCCGCAAGAAATTTGCCGCCAAACGCGGCGGTTCCCGGCCTAAATATTCGCTCGACGAAGCCTGCGATGCCGCCATCGAAAAGCCCTCTTTAATGATCGACCTGGACGACGCACTCAAGGCTCTCGAAGCCCACGACGCGCTCAAGGCCCGGCTTATCGAAATGCGTTTTTTCGGTGGCCTGACCGCGGAGGAGTCGGCCGAGGTTCTGGACCTGCCTGTAAACGACGTCCGCCGGGGCCTCCGCATCGCCCAAGCATGGCTCCAGCGCGAACTGGATCGCACCGCAGTCGACGCAGTTTAGAAATTATGCGTTTTCGCGTAAAATTTGTCGCCCGTTTACGCCTTATGAAACAGGAGGCGGCAATTCACGATGAATTTTAAAAAGATTCTCGGAGGATCGCGTTTTGCCGCTACTCCCCAACGCCTCGCAGTTAGGGGATAATCTTGTGGCGATGCCCTCGCATACCTGGGAGCAAATCGAGAACATCTTTTTACAGGCCGCCGACCTGCCTCTCGCGGAGCAGTCGGCCTTTCTCGACCATGCCTGCGGCGATGATGACGAATTGCGCCGCGAAGTCCAGTCGCTGCTCGATTCGGACCGCAAGAGCGGCGAAAAAATCACGCGCGCAGTCGAAGACGAAGCGCAGTCGCTGTTCGGCCTCAGCCCCATCATCGGCTCCCGCCTCGGCTCCTATCGAGTCGTGCGCGAAATCGGACGCGGAGGCATGGGCGCCGTCTACCTCGCCGTCCGCGACGACGATCAGTTTCAAAAGAACGTCGCTATCAAGCTAGTCAAGCGCGGGATGGATACGTCGGAGGTATTGCGCCGCTTCCGCCATGAGCGTCGGATTCTCGCCGGCCTGGACCATGCCTACATCGCCCGCCTCATCGACGGCGGCACCGCGCCCGACGGCCGCCCCTTCTTCGTCATGGATTACGTGGAGGGCCAGCCGATCGATACCTTCTGCCGCGATCACGCGCTGAACCTCCACGACCGCTGCCGCCTGTTTTTAAAAGTTTGCGAAGCCGTTTCGCACGCTCATCGAAATCTGGTCATCCATCGCGATCTGAAACCCGGGAACATTTTCGTCGCGCCCGACGGCACGCCTAAGCTCCTCGATTTCGGCGTGGCGAAGCTACTGGTTCCCGACGAAGATCCGCAGCTCACCGCAACGGGAATGCAGGCGCGCCTTCTGACTCCGCAATACGCCAGCCCCGAACAAGTGATGGGACGTCCCGTCGATACCACAACCGACGTTTACTCGCTTGGCGGCGTGTTCTACGAATTGCTCACCGGGGCCTGTGCCCAGCACCTCAATTCCACCTCGCCCGAAGAGATCGAGCGGGTCATCTGCATCCAGGAAGTTCCGCCGCCCAGCGCCACCAAACCGGCAGTTCCCGCCGACCTCGACAACATTGTCATGATGGCGATGCGTAAGGATCCCTCCCGCCGCTATCAATCGGTCGATCAGTTCGCCGAAGATATCCGCCGCTATCTCTCCGGCCGCCCGATTCTTGCGCGCAAGGATTCGCTGACGTACCGCACCGGGAAATTTATCCGGCGTCACCGTCTGATGATCGCCGCCGCGTCCATCGTGGTAGCCAGCCTGGTCGGTGGAATCGTCATCGCCACTTCGCAGGCCCGCCGCGCGGAGCGCCGCCTCACGCAAATGGTCGCGCTCGCCAACCGCTCCCTGTTCGACGTCCATTCCGCGATTGAGCGTCTGCCCGGCGCCACCGAGGCTCGCCGCGAAATCGTCAAGACCACGCTCGCCTATCTCGAAAATCTCTCCGCCGACGTGGGCCGCGACGACGATGTGCGCCTCTCCCTGGCCACCGCCTACTGGCGTCTCGGCGACGTGCAGGGCTACGTGCACAAGCCCAATCTCGGCGACATGAAAGGCGCGTTGGCAAGCTACAAAAAATCCGCCGAGTTCCTGGAGCCTGTGCGCGTCAAGCGGCCGAATGACCCGGATGTGCTGCGCCAGGTCTGCGATACCTATCAGCACATGGGCTCCGTCCTCGAAGAGATGGGCGATGTTCCCGGCGTCGTCCGCGCTTACGAAACCGCCCTCCCCGCGGCGAAATTGCTCGCCCGCCTCCAGCCCAACGACGTCGAGTCGAACGAGGCCGTCGGCGTCTTCTACAACGACCTTGCCTCCGCCCTCCAATACTCCGATCCAAAGCGCGCCAATGAGTACGCCCGTCTGCACCTGGATCTGGTTCCCGTGAATCTGAAAAAATTTCCCGGCGACGACGATATCGCCGACGAAGCCGCTGCCGCCCATGCCATTATGGCCGCGCTGCTTTCCCGTGGCGGCGATCGCGAAGGGGCCCTCAAAGAAGCGCGGGAGAGCGCCTCGATTCGCGAAGGCGTCGCCGCGCGTCATCCCAACGATGTTTTCCGCCTCCGCCTGCTCATGATCGCCTACGGCCACGTCGGCGATAATCTCGGCTCGCCGTTCATCATTAATGCAATCGATCCCAAGGGCGCCCGCGAATATTTCGACAAGTGCGTCGTCATCGCCCGCCAGATCATTAAAGCCGACCCTCAGGATCGCACCGCCCGCTTCGATCTCGCCAACGCTCTGCTGCGTCAGGGCGCGGCCAAAGTTCCCGGCGGCAACCGCGCCGAAGACCTCGCCGCCCTCCGCGAATCCGCCGCGCTCATGGATTCGCTCGCCAGGGAGGACGCCAACGCCCTGCGCTACCAGCGTCCTCTCACGCTCATCCATCAATACGTCGGCATCTGTCTCCGCGATATGGGCAAGCTCGACGAGGCCGCGGTCGAACTGCGCCGTTCGATCGAGGTCGCCGACGCCATCATGGTCGCCCATCCCGGCGATGCCGCGGCTCTGTCGAGGCTGGTCCGCGATGAACGGGAATTGGCCGCCATCCTCGCCTCTCGCGGCGATTCCGCCGGCGCGTGGGCTCATGCCCAGCGTGGCCTCGCTCTGGCGCAAAAATACCTCGATGGTCCCGAGCCCGGCCTTCGCAAACGCTACCTCGCCGACTCCTACTTCGGTCTCGCCACCATTGCGCGGACCCTCCATAAATGGCCGGAAGCCCACGACAATGCCCAGCAGGCTTTCGTTCACTGGAACGCCTCCGAAGTGAAGGACACGGACCCCACCAATCGCGACCAGGCAACCGCCATTCTGGCCGAATCCGCCGTCCATCTGCCGCGCAAATGATAGAATCGCTCCCATGAAGACTCTCGTCCTGCTCTTCGCACTCACCGCCCTCGCCTTCGCCGCCGACATCTCCGGTAAATGGTCCTTCGATGTCGTCCTCGACGCCGGCAGCGGCAGTCCTTCTTTCGAATTCACCCAATCCGGCGAAACCCTCACCGGCATGTATCACGGCCAATTCGGAGACGCCAAAGTCACTGGCACCGTCAAGGGCGATAAAGTCGAATTCACCTTCGGCAGCGATGCCGGCAGCGCAAAATACTCCGGGACCCTCGATGGCGCGAATAAAATGAAAGGCACCGTCGATTATGGCGAAGTCGGCAAAGGCACCTTCACTGCGACAAAAAAGTAGTTCTTTGCGAACTCAGCGCCTTTGCGTGAAACGTGTTTTGGTCTCAAATCTCAAACCACCATGCCCGCTGAAGACCTGGAAACCACCTGCTGCATTGTGGGCGGCGGCCCCGCGGGCGTGATGCTCGGCTACCTGCTCGCCCGTGAAGGCGTCGCAGTCGCGGTGCTCGAAAAACACAACGACTTCTTCCGCGATTTCCGCGGCGACACCGTCCACCCCAGCACACTTGAGCTGATGCAGGAGCTCGGCCTCCTCACCGATTTCCTGAAAATTCCCCACCAGCAGTTAACCTCCGTCGGAGGCATCTTCGGAGACTTCGCGTTCCAGGCCGCCAATTTCCGCCATGTGCCCGGACCCTGCAAATTCGTCGCCCTGATGCCCCAATGGGACTTTCTAAATTTTCTTTCCGACCGCGCCCGCCGCTTCCCTTCTTTCGACCTGCGCATGCGGCATGAAGCCGTCGCTCTTCTTCGCAATAATGGACGCGTCTTCGGCGTCGAAGCGCGCACTCCCGAGGGCACCGCCCGTATCTATGCCGATCTCGTAATCGGCTGTGACGGCCGCCACTCCATGACGCGTGCCGCCGCGAATCTCGACGTCATCGAATCCGGCGTCCCCATCGACGTTCTCTGGTTCCGCATCAGCCGCAAGTCCACCGATCCCGAACAGCTTCTCGGCAACATCAACTACGGCAAGGCTCTGATTCTCATTAATCGGGGAAGCTATTTTCAATCCGGACTCATCATCCGCAAAGGCTCGTTCGAGGAAATAAAGCGCCGCGGTCTCGATACGTTTCGCAAGAGCATCGTCGAAATCGCCCCGTATCTCATCGATCGCGTCCATGAACTCGCGGATTGGGATCAGGTCAAGCTGCTATCGGTCCAGATCAATCGTCTGCGCCGGTGGTACCGCCCGGGTCTGCTTTGTATCGGCGATGCCGCGCACGCCATGTCGCCCGCGGGTGGTGTTGGAATCAATCTCGCCATCCAGGATGCCGTTGCGGCAGCCCGGATACTCGCGCGCCCTCTGCGCGAAAAACGAGTGACGGAAGCCCTGCTAGCGCGCGTCCAGCAGCGCCGCGAATTTCCCACGCGCGTGACTCAGTTTATGCAGGTCAACGCTCATAAAGGGTTCGAATACATCTTCGCGCACCCGGGCCCTATTGAAGCGCCGTGGCAGCTCAAAGCCGTAGCCCGCATCCCTGGCCTCCAGCACGTCACCGCAAGATTCGTCGGCATCGGTGTTCGCCCGGAACATATTCGCCAATCTTCTATGCTGAAACGCATAGCAGTCGCCGCCGGCATCGCCGCAGCAATCGCCGTCAACATAATCAGAGGCCGTCGAAAGGCTCAGTACTGCTAATTGGCCTGGAGGGCTAAGCGATCGATTTTGCGCATCGCCGATTCCGGGCCGCGACCGCAGGAAGCGATCTGCGCGACTGTTCAGCAAACCGGACTTGCTCCTCTCTAACGCAAACCCGCCGAAACGCAATCGCGCTAGCATGTATCGACAGTGCTAGGAGCAAAATGGGTGGAAGCTTCGGGTTGAAGCCCGCATCGGGGGCAGAGGCAGTTTTTCATATCCTTGTCGTGGATGATGATCGCGTGGGAGCAGAGCTGCTCCGCACGCTGATGAAAAATCTTCGCGGGCGGTATGAATTGCACTTCGTTTGGGACGGCGTCGAGGCGCTCGACTTCCTCCATCGCAGGGAAAAGTACCAGGACATGCCTCGTCCGAACCTCGTCCTGCTGGATCTGAATATGCCTCGCCTCGGCGGCTTGGAAACCTTGTCCGCCATCAAGAGCAATCCCGAATTCTATGTGATCCCCGTCATCGTGCTCTCTACGTCCAGTTCGCCTGACGATGTTCAGGAAAGCTATCAGGCCCGCGCGAACTGTTTCGTGCAGAAGCCCATTGATCTTCAGCGATCCCTCAAGTTGGTCCACGCCATCGAGACTTTCTGGATGGACTTTGTCCTGCTTCCCGCGGGCGCTGAAATGGCTCGAAGATATCGCCGCCAATCTGGCACATCGATTGCTTTAGAACCAGCGGAGGAGAGAAGCCGGGCGATGAATCTCACCAAGACGCCAGCGGAAAAAATAAGAGGTTGTCAAGAACACAACCAGTTGCTCGATGAGTTCGGTGCCGCGGTTCGCGAACTCCTGTCGCTTCACGAGCAGCAGTTCCGGGCGATCGTGGAAGGGGATGAAGAATGTTCTCGCTTTGATATTTTGATCCACATGGCCAATGAGCAAAAACAGGCCAAGAAATACGCTTATCTCAGTCATGTGGGCGCGCACGGCTGCTCGAAAACATAATGTCGCTAAACAAACTGGAACGCGAAGTTATTACGGATAGCATGCTCAAGATTCAGTCGATCGAAGAGTCCTTAAAATATATCGACAGCAGCAAACTTCTTGATATCGATGAAATCAATTCCTGCCTCAAAACCGCGGACAAGAGTTTCCGCTTGGCCTTACGAGCCGCTCCAGATAAAACCAACCCTTGATCGACAAAAAAAGATCGACCCAAAAAAGATCGACCCAAAAAAAAATAGCCGACGCCAAATTTCGGACGTCGGCTCTCCATTTCAAAAACAGCTATTTCTTAACTACGTGCCCGCGCCCGTCGCGCATCTCGTTGCCTTTGAAATGCTCTGCGTCGATATGCTTGGCTGGGTCAGCCTTCTCACCGCGTGCCGGCATCGCTCCCTTGTAGCCGTGCTCCGGATGAAAATGGTTATCCACATGACCCCGGAATGCGGCGTCGCCGTGGAACCACGGACCCGCGCCAATAAAGACGCCTCCCGTAAACCACTCCGGCCCATAGTAACCATAGGGCGCGCAATTATACGGGGCAACATCGTAATAACCGTAAGGACAGTCCGGCGCCACTCCAACCTCGACGCCGACCTGGGCTTGGGCCTTTGGTGCAGTACTAGTCGTGAAGCCGATAGCGGCAACCGACGCTAAAACCAGAAATGCAAATCCGCGCATAAATTCACCTCACCGGTTAGATCGAGGTGTTTGTAAACTGTTTCGCCCGGTGCCGTAGCTGTCTCATTTTGCACACCTTAGTCTCTTCTTCGCCATTCGGCCATGCAGGCTTGGAAACTGTCTTGTGGGGCGGCCAATCTCGGCGGCAGCCGCCTATCCAGCAGGCTTATTGCTGGCGTGTTTTCGAATCATATACGCGCAACCCGCTTCCGCGAAGTAATCACCGCCGTGTTCATCCCCAGCGTATTCAACCCGCCGAAGAAACGCGCATGCTCGATCTTCATGCACCGGTCCATCACCACCAACAGTCCCGCCGCGGCGGCCTTTTCCGCGGCCTCTTCATGAATCACGCCCAACTGCATCCAGACGACCTTCGCGCCGATCGCGATCGCTTCATCGACGATCGCCGGCACTGCCGCCGGTTCGCGAAAGATGTCAACCACTTCCACTCCGCCGGGAATCGCCGTCAGAGTCGGATAACAGACTTGGCCCAAAATCTCTTTCTCGCGCGGATTCACCGGAATTACTTCGTACCCTTCCGCCAACAGATACTTCGCGGCAAAATGGCTGGGACGAAACTCGTTGCTCGATAGCCCCACCATCCCGATCCGCTTGTATTTTTGAAGAATCGATAACCGGTCCGCCGCCGTTGTCGCAAAACGGCCGGTATTTACGGGCGAATTCGCACCTACTCCATCGCCGAATGAAATGGCACAGGTGTTGCTCACGCGATCGCTCCTAATGCCTGATCCAGATCCCACAAAATATCCTCGATCTCCTCAATACCCACGGAAAGCCGGACCAGATCGTCGCCGATGCCTGCTTCCTGCCTCTGCTCGGCCGACAACTGCTGATGCGTCGTCGATGCTGGATGAATCACCAGGCTCTTCGCATCGCCGACATTCGCCACATGGGAAAACATTTTCAGGGCCTCAATGAATTTCTGCCCCGATTCCATCCCGCCTTTGATCCCAAACGTCATCATCCCGCCCGCGCCCAGCGGCAAATACTTCTGAGCAAGCGAATGATATTTGCTCGATTTCAACCCCGGATACTGCACCCACTGCACGCGATCGTGCGCTTCCAAAAACTCTGCAACCCGCTGCGCATTCGAAGAATGCGCTTGCATGCGCAATTTCAAAGTCTCGATCCCCTGCAAAAATAAAAACGAATTGAATGGACTCAACGCCGGCCCGAAATCTCGCAGCCCTTCCACGCGCGCCTTCACGATGTAGGCCAGGTCTCCGAACGTCTCATAAAAACGAATGCCGTGATAGCCCGGGCTAGGCTCCAGTAGCTGCGGAAATTTACCCTCATTCCAAGGGAATTTGCCGCTGTCGACGATCACGCCGCCAATCGATGTTCCGTGTCCGCCGATGTACTTGGTCGCCGAGTGGCAAACGATATCCGCGCCATGTTCGATGGGACGGCATAGGTAGGGGGAAGCAAACGTGTTGTCGATCACCAGCGGCAAGTTATGTTCATGCGCGATCTTTGCCACCGCTTCAATGTCCAGAACGTTCATCCCCGGATTGCCGATGGTCTCTCCGTAAATTGCTTTCGTTTTCGGAGTGATCGCTTTTCGGAAATTTTCAGGATCGTCCGGATCGACGAACGTTGTTTGAATTCCCAGCCGCCGAAAGCTTACATCGAACTGTGTGTAGGTTCCGCCATAGAGCGTTTTCGCTGAGACGATTTCATCGCCCGATTCCAGCAGGCTGGTCAAGGCGATAAACTGCGCCGCCTGTCCGCTCGCTAATGCCAGCGCGCCCACGCCGCGCTCCAGTGCAGCCATCCGCTCTTCAAATACGGCGGTGGTGGGGTTCATGATCCGCGTATAGATATTTCCGAAGCGCTGCAAATTGAAGAGTGCCGCTGCGTGCGCTGTGTCGTCAAATACATAGGACGTCGTTTGATAAATCGGAACAGCTCGTGCCCCGGTGGCTGCATCGGGCTGTTGACCCGCATGGAGCGCGCGCGTGGCAAATCCAAAAATGTGGTCCATGTAGATAGTATGGATCATGCTTCAAGATCTTGACTTGAAACCGGTTTACGACGCCATTGTCATCGGTTCCGGAGCCGCAGGGGGCATGGCTGCCCACGTCCTTACATCCCACGGCATGAAAGTCCTGATGCTGGAGGCCGGCCGCAAACTTCCGATCGAGCAGGAATTGAAGTCGATGGAGTGGCCTTACGATCATCCGCGGCGTGGCGACATGCCTTCGAACGATCATGCGCTGACGCTGAACGAATATACGATTCGAAAACCGCCTTATGCGAAGGGCTCGCGCTTTCAACATGTCTTTTCCTATGTGCAGGGTTGGAGCGGCACCGACTATTCGAAAAACATCGTGGTCGATGAAAAAGATCATCCCTACACGGGGACCAATTATGCGTGGGTTCGCGCCCGTACTTTCGGCGGTAAAACTACGATTTGGGGTCGCTTAGCGCTCCGGCTTTCGGACTACGATTTCAAAGCTGCGTCGCGCGATGGCTATGGCGAGAACTGGCCGATTTCTTATTCCGATATCGAGCCCTACTATGATCGGGTCGACAACTATCTTGGAATCTCCGGTTTGAAAGAAAATCTGCCGCACCTTCCGGACAGTTTATTCCAGAGGCCGAATAAGTTGATGGCCGGCGAGATGATGCTGCGGCAATCGCTGGAAAAAAGAGGGCGATTGATCACTCCGTATCGGGCGGGCGTAACGACCGACGGTTTGAAGCACAACAAGTATCGCAGCAAATGTTTCGGCCGCGGGGCCTGCAACCGCCGCGTGGGCGGCTGCGATATTCACGCTGCCTTCGATTCGCCGACGGGATTGATTTATCCGGCGATGGATACCGGCAACCTTACCATTCGCACGAACGCAACTGTCTATCAAATCAGCGTTGTGGGTGGTAAAGCGAATGGCGTTTCGTTTATCGATACGGAGACGAAGAAAAATTATTCGGCAAAGGCGAAAGTGGTGGTCTTAGGGGCCTCCACACTGGAATCGGCGCGCTTGCTGCTGTTATCGAAAATTGAAAACGCGCATATCGGACACAATTTTTGCGAGCACGTGATGGGGCCGGGCGTGACGGGCCTCGTGAAAGACCTGGTCGGGAAGCCGCGAACGCTCGACGACGGGAGGCCGGGAGGGTTTTATTTGCCACGCTTTAGAAATCTGAGTGAGAAAAGAAAAGACTTCATTCGCGGCTATGGATTCGAGGGCGAAAGTGGGACGACCATGTTTCCGGATCACGCGTACTCGACCCCGGGATTTGGCAAATCGTTTAAAAAGGACGTTCGCGATCACGCCGGCGCCTATATCAGCATGGGAGGGTTCGGCGAAGTCCTGCCTCGGTACGAAAATTATGTCGAGCTAGACAGCCAAGTGAAAGACGCGTGGGGAGTTCCGGTGCTGCGCTTCCATATAAACTTCGGCGACAACGAAAAGAAAATGGTCGCGGATATGAACGCAAGCGCGAAAGAAATGTTCGAAGAGGCGGGCATTCAGATTATCGGGACCGACCGGGAGATGCTGACGCCGGGGTGGTCGATTCACGAACTCGGGACCGCCCGCATGGGGAACGATGCTAAGAAATCTGTTGTCAATCAGTTCCAACAATCACACGACGTCAAAAATTTGTTCGTCGTGGACGGGAGCTCGCACGTCAGCGCTTCCTGCCAGAATCCGACTTGGACGATCATGGCGCTGGCCTGGCGATCCTGCGATTATCTCGCCGAGCAAATGCGTAAAGGAGAGATTTAAAAGTGTTTGACCGCAGGGATCTATTCAAAATCAGCCTGGGCGCGGCGCTCGCGAGCGGGGCGGGGAAGCACAAGTTTTTCACCGACGAAGAATACGCCCTGGTGGACGAGCTGACGGATATTATTATCCCCACCGATGAGAAGTCAGGCGGCGCGAAGGCGGCCAGGGTCGTGGAGTACATTGACCAGAACCTGGCGGAGGCGTTTAACCCTGAACATAGACATGAATGGCGAATTCAGCTCTCCTTAATCGACCTTAAATCGTCAAAAATGCATGGCAGCGGGTTCTTGCAGAGCAATAATTCGCAGCGAATCGCGGTTCTGGCGAGTATGGAGAAAGAGCCTTTTTTTGCCATGTTGAAGGGCGCGACGGTGCGCGGCTACTATTCGTCGAAGATCGGCATTCACGACGATATGGATTATAAGGGCAACACGCTTCAGCAGGGCGAGTATGCTGGTTTCCTTCCACCGCACGTTGCGTTTCCTTCGAGTCCGCGCGAGAGGCTGGCGGTGGCTTCGTGGCCGTTTCGAAAATTGGTCGATCCGAAAAAAGGGACTTTGCCGCTAGTCGATTTTCCGAAGATGGTGGTGGACCGGTTCGGCGTGCATGGAGTGGAGCTGCTGGACGAGCATTTTCTATCTACCGACGCGGCGTATCTCGATAAGGTTCGTGAGGCGCTTGCGAAATGCGGGTCGCGGGTGGTGAATATACCAGTGGGGCGATTGGGCGGGAGTTTTTATGACGCCGATGCGGAGAAGCGCCGCCACGTTGTCGAGACTGCGAAGCATTGGATCGATGTCGCCGCCAGGGTGGGATCTCCTAGCGTACGGATGCATGTTGCAGCGGCGAAGAATCCTCCTAACGTTGATTGGGCGGCCGAGAGTTTGAGGGAAGTTGCATCGTATGGGGAACGTTTGAATGTTGTCGTGCATCTGGAGAATGACGATGCCCGGAGCGAGGAGGCATTCTTTTTGGTGGACGTCATCAAGACTGCGGGGACTCCGTGGCTTCGGGCGCTGCCGGATTTTTGCAATTCGATGCTGCTGGAGAGAGGGCCTGAGTATAACTACGATGCCGTGCGGGCGATGTTTGAGCATGCGTACGGCATTTGCCACGTGAAGGATTCGGAACAGGACGGGAAGAAAATGTTTCATGTGGATTTGGGGCGGACTTTTGAAATTGCTCGAGTGGCGGGATTTCGCGGGTATTTTTCTATGGAATATGATGCCGAGGGGGATCCAGTGCAACCTACTATTGGGTTGATCGGGGCTAGTTTGAGGGCTTTGGGTGAGAAGACGACGGCGGAAGCCGCCGCTCGAAGCTGAAGCTTGCGCCACTAAGGACGGGAGACGGAATTGAATCGATTATTGGCGGTATTGGTATTGGCGGGGATTGCCTCGGGGCAGGAGGTGAATCCGGATAAGCGGCTCTCGAATGCCACGGAGGCGATTCGGGCGTTTTTTTCTTCGGAGAGCACGATTCCTAAAGATCTGGTCGGGAAGGCGCAATGCGTGGTGGTGGTGCCGCGCCTGATGAAGGGCGCGTTTCTTTTTGGAGGCAAATACGGGAGGGGATTTGCTTCGTGCCGCAGGGCGGTGGGGGGATGGAGCGCTCCGGCGGCCATTGCTATTGAGGGCGGGAGTTTTGGACCTCAGCTCGGAGCATCGTCTACAGACTTGATCATGCTGGTGATGAATCAGACAGGCATGAAGCGGCTATTGGGGGACAAGTTTACGCTGGGCGGCGAAGCGGCTATTGCGGCCGGTCCGGTGGGAGGAAGCGCTAGCGCGAATACGGATGTATTGATGACGGCGGAGATGATTTCTTATTCGCGGGTCAAGGGATTATTCGCGGGCTTATCACTGGAGGGGGCAACGCTACGGCCGGACGGGGGGGAAAATAAGAAGCTCTATGGGCGCGAGGTAGGGAACGGAGAGATTCTGATGGGGAAGGCTGCGCCTCCCAGGGGAGCTAAAGCTTTTGTAGCGGTGTTGAATAAGCATGCCCGGAAGGGAAAATAGCGTCGACACTCTCGACAACGCGGCCAGCGCCGCGGAGGGGCAAGTCGGGAACCTGCCCCACGATTCATTTAGCGCCACACGGAGGGCGGGTCGGGGACCCACCCTACTCAAGGTTAGGACGTTAAATTTTCGCTAGTGCCCGTCTTTTTCTTTTTTCTTTTGCCGGTCAGGCTGCGGCGGAGCGTCGTAGGGGCCGGGAATTTTTGGCGCACTCGGATTCAGATCCGGCATCGGGACTCCAGTGCCGAATTGCTGAGGATCTTTTCTTCCGATATTCTGGCGGTCCTCTACTTTTCGAGTATCCTTAGGCATTTTTTTCTCCTTGCAGATTAAATCCAGCCGAGGAGCACCAGGATCAACACAATGATCAATACCGTGCCGAGTCCGCCACTGGGATAATAGCCCCAGCTCCGGCTATATGGCCATGACGGCAGGGCTCCAATTAAAAGCAGGATCAATACAATCAGAAGAACTGTGCTGATCATGAGTGCTACCTCCTGGCGCTTAGGAGAGCAATTGGGATGCCACGGGCGCTGCTGATTCTATGGGTTTTATTCGTCGGTTACGCAGCCCTCGCTTGCGCTTTTTACCAGGCGGATATATTTCGCCAGGGTGCCTCGGTGGGATTTGTAGGGGGGGCAGATCCAGGCTTGGCGGCGTTCGGCTAGCTCGTTGTCGGTTAGATGGACCGTCAAACTGTTCTTCTCGGCGTCGATGGTAATTTTGTCGCCGGTGTGGATTAGAGCGATGGTTCCACCTTCCTGCGCTTCGGGAGTGATGTGCCCGACTAAGAAACCGTGGGAGCCTCCGGAGAAGCGGCCGTCTGTGATCAGAGCTACGTCCTTGCCCAGGCCTGCGCCCATCACGACCGAGGTGCAGGTGAGCATTTCGGGCATGCCGGGGCCACCTTTCGGGCCTTCATAGCGGATGACGATGACATCGCCTTTTCCGATTTGTTGTTTTTCGAAGGCGTGGAGCATGTCTTCTTCGGAATCGTAGACTTTCGCGGGACCGGAGAATTGCAGACCTTCTTTCCCGGTGATTTTCGCTACCGAGCCTTCGGGAGAAAGATTGCCTTTGAGGATCTGAATGTGGCCGGTGGGTTTGATGGGCGACGTCAGGGGCTGGATGATTTGTTGGCCGGCGGTCAAGCCCGGAAGATCCTTCACATTTTCCGCTACAGTTTTTCCGGTGACGGTCATGCAACTGCCGTCGATCATGCCCGCTTCGAGAAGCATTTTGATGACGGCTGGAACGCCTCCAGCGGCTTGCAGATCTTCCATTACGTATTTGCCGCTGGGTTTGAAGTCGGCCAATAACGGGGTCTTATTGCTGACGCGCTGGAAATCGTCGATGGTTACGAAGACGTCGACGGAGCGCGCCATGGCGATGAGGTGAAGGACGGCGTTGGTGGAACCCCCGAGGGCCGTGACAAGAACCATCGCATTTTCGAATGCCTGACGGGTCATGATGTCTCTGGGCTTGAGGTCCAGTTCTAGAAGATTGCGGATGGCGGCACCGGCGCGGACGCATTCGTCGAGTTTGAGAGGATCTTCGGCGGGGGTCGACGAGCTGTAAGGAAGCGACATGCCCAGCATTTCGACGGCCGAGGCCATGGTGTTGGCGGTGTACATACCTCCACAGGCTCCGGCGGAGGGGACGGCGTGCCGGACGATATCGCAGCGCTCGGCTTCATCGATATTCCCGGCGAGAAATTCGCCATAGCTTTGGAAGGCGGAGACGATGTCGAGTTTCTTATGCTTCGCGGTGCAGCCGGCGCGAATGGTGCCTCCGTAGATCATGAGGCCGGGACGATTGAGGCGGCCCATGGCCATGACGCAACCGGGCATGTTCTTATCGCAACCGGGGATGGTGATGGCGGCGTCGTACCACTGGGCGGACATAATGGTCTCGATGGAATCGGCGATTAAGTCGCGCGATTGGAGGGAAAAGCTCATGCCGTCGGTGCCCATAGAGATTCCGTCCGAGACGCCGATGGTGTTGAAGCGCATGCCTACTAATCCGGCGGCAGCGACGCCTTCCTTGGCTTTCGCGGCGAGGTCCAGAAGGTGCATGTTGCAGGGGTTGCCTTCGAACCAGACGCTGGCGATGCCGACTTGGGGCTTTTGGAGATCGGCCTCGGTCATGCCGGTGGCGTAAAGCATCGCTTGAGATGCGCCTTGAGATTTCGGTTGGGTGATGTGGGCGGAGTATTGGTTTAGTTTGGGCATGAAAGTAATAGGCTAGCGGAAAGAGAAACGCATTTCACGCAAAGGCGCGAGGCTCGCTGAGAAAAACACAGCACGCAGAGACGCGGAGGGCGCGGAGAATGCCATATTTAATGGTGCTGGGCGGTGGAGATCGCTTTCTCTGCAAGTGGTTCCATGATGGCGTAGCCGGCTTCGTTGGGGTGGAGGCCATCATAGGTAATTTCTTTTTTTAACATTTTTTGGTCGTCCAGCATGGCCGAGTAATAGTCGAGATAGACCAGCTTGTTTTTCGTTGCGTAGTCCTTGAGCCACTCGTTTAGGGCGATGATTTGGGCGGGGGGACGATGCTCGGTTTGGGGGCGGATATAATCGCAGACGGGCATTACGGAAGACAGGACAACCTTGATATGGTTCGCTTTGGCGAGCTCGACCATAGAGCGGAAATTGTCTTCGATCATGTCGAGCGTCATGGGGCCGGTGTTGCCGGCGATGTCGTTGGTGCCGGCCAGGATCACGACTACTTCGGGTTTGAGGGCGATTACATCCGGGCGGAAGCGGATCAGCATTTGCGGCGTGGTTTGGCCGCTGATGCCACGGTCGATGTGAGGCTTGCCTTCGAAGAATGCGGGGGAGCGTTTGATCCAGGCGTCGGTGATGGAGTCGCCCATAAAGACTACGCGATGCTCTCCGTGGGCAGGCGGGGCGAGTTTGGCGTTGTCGGGGGCGTAGCGCGAGAGAGCGGGCCAGTCCTGGAGGATTTTTTTGTCGCGATCGAGGGCGGATTGAAGTTTTGCCGGGTCGTCGGCGGGCTGGGCGAATGCGGCCGAGCAGAACATGCTCACAAATGACAGAGCTAGGGCGGCGAGTTTCATTCTTACATCGTACATGTCCGCATGCTCACGCATAGCGGTTCCGTACGCGGTAACCCAAATTTGGTGTCGCTAACCGGTTACCACTCAAATGGATAGAGTCTTCAAGCACCATCGTCTCTCCGCATCCCGTTTATCCTGAGTCAGGTGGGGCAGGCAGGCGGCCGGTCCTCTGCCCGCGTTAAAATAACGCGAATCTAACGCGGGAGTTTTGCGGATGGGAGGAAATGATGTGTTTTTAGGGCTCGCGCAGTGGAAGCGCCTTTAGCGCGCGGAGCTATTTAACGCCACGCGTAGCGTTTAGCGTCGCGTTTCCCGCGTTAAATACTGCGTTACGCTGGATGAAAGAAGTACTTCCTTGCGACGAAAACCTGAAATCATGAGTCCGGCCGGATATTGGCCACAACTGCGCGCGGCGATTGAGGCGGGAGCGGATGCGGTGTATTTCGGGCTCCATCATTTTTCGGCGCGGGCGAAGGTGGGCTTTTCGCTGGAGGAGTTGCCGGAGGCGATGCGCACGCTGCACACTCGGGGCGTGCGCGGGTTCGTGACGTTCAATACTTTAGTGTTTGAGCATGAGTTGGCGGAGGCGGCGAAGACGATTGCGGCGATTGCGCGGGCCGGGGCGGATGCGCTGATCGTGCAGGATTACGGGATCGTTAAGCTGGCGCGGGAGATTGCGCCGGATCTGGAATTGCACGCTTCGACGCAGATGAGCATTACGAATGCGGAGGGCGTTAAGCTCGCGCAGAGTTTCGGGATTGAGCGGGTGAATCTGGCGCGGGAATTGTCGCTCGAGGAGATTCGGAAGATTATTTCGGAAACGCAGTGCGAGCTGGAGATGTTCGTGCACGGCGCGTTGTGCGTCGCGTATTCGGGTCAATGCTTTTCGTCCGAGGCGTGGGGAGGGCGCAGCGCGAATCGCGGGCAGTGCGCGCAGGCCTGCCGGCTGCCTTATGAACTATTGGTGGACGGACGAATTGAGCCGCTGGCCGATGCGCGCTATTTATTGTCGCCGGGGGATTTGTATGCGCTGAAACAGGTCCCGGAGATTGTCGAGATGGGCGTCGCGGCACTGAAAATCGAGGGTCGTTATAAGGACGCGGATTATGTGGCGCTGACGACGGCCGCGTATCGGAAGGCGGTCGATGAGGCGTGGGAAGGCCGGGCGCAGAGCGTTACGCGGGCCGATGAGTTGCGGCTGGAGCAGGTTTATTCGCGCGGGTTGGGGCCGTTCTTTCTGACGGGGACGAATCATCAGGCGGTAGTGCAGGGTCGCGCGCCGAGGCATCGGGGCGTGGAGATGGGCCGGGTAGCGCGGGTTCGCGGGGATGGCGTTGACGTGGAGACTGGTGAGGCTCATTCGATCGCTCCGTTGAAGCCGGGGGATGGAGTGGTGTTCGATGCGGCGGATTGGAGGAGTCCGGGCGAGGCGGAGGAGGGCGGCCGGGTTTATCAGGTTTTGCCGGGGCTCGATGGGACGGTCGAGTTGAAATTTGGGAATGGCGCAATTCAGTTCGACCGAATTCGCGCGGGAGATCGGGTGTGGAGGACGGCGGATCCGGATCTGGTCCGGGTGGCGAGGCCGTTTCTGGAGGCGGCGGCTCCGGTTTCGCGGCAAGGCGTCAACGTTCATGTGACGGCGGCGGAGGGTGCGGAGCTGATTGCGGAGTGGGTGGTAGGCGACGCGCGCGTGGTGGTGCGGAGCGCGGCGGTGCTGGAGCATGCGCAGAATCGTGGGGTATCGGTGGAATCGCTGCGGGCGCAATTTTCGCGATTGGGGAATACGGCGTATGAGTTGAGCGAGCTCACGCTGGAGATTCACGGGTCGCCGTTTGCGCCGGTGTCGTTATTGAACCAGGTGCGCCGCGAGGCGGTGGAGCGGTTGCAGGAAATGCAATCGCGAGTGCGGCCTGGGGTTGTGAATCAGTTTCGGTATGCGGCGGTACAGTGCGAGGTGAAAGAAGGGTCGCCCGAGTTGCACTTGCTGGTTCGAAATGCGGAGCAGCTTGGGGCGGCGATTGAAATACGGCCGGCTAGCATCACGCTAGATTATTTGGATCTGTACGGGCTGCGGCCTTCGGTGGAGCGGGTGAAACAGAGCGGGATTGCGGCGAGGGTCGCTAGTCCGCGGGTGGTGAAGCCGGGCGAGGAGCGGATTTTGAATTTTCTGCGGAGCCTGGACTGCGCGATCCTGGTGCGGCCCGCGGGAATGCTGCATGCGCTGAAGGAGCTTTCGCACGCGCCGCTGATTGGGGATTTCAGTTTAAATGCTGCGAATTCGGTGACGGCGGAAATGTATCTCGCGCTGGGGCTCGATCGGCTGACGCCGACGCACGATTTAAACGCGGCGCAGGTGGCGGAGCTGGCGCGGACCGCGGGGGCGGAGCGAATTGAAGTGGTCGCGTATCAGCATCTGCCGGTTTTTCACACGGAGCACTGCGTGTTCTGCCGGTTTTTATCGACAGGGACCAGCTATCGGGATTGCGGGCGTCCTTGCGAGAAGCATCGCGTGGAGTTGCAGGATTCTTCGGGGAGGGCGCATCCCGTACTGGCCGACGTCGGGTGCCGGAACACGGTTTTCGGAGCTGAAGCGCAGGAGGCCAGCCGGCACTTGGAGGAGTGGAAACGGGCGGGTATCCGGCATTTCCGGTTGGAGTTCGTGCATGAATCGGCGCAGGAAGTGAAGGCGGTGGCGAGGGTGTTCGCGGCGGCGCTATCGGGGGAAATCACGGCCCAGCAGCTAACAAGTGAGCTGAAGAAATTCGCGCCGCGGGGAACCACGGAGGGGAGTTTGTTTATTCCCGCCGATTATTTGAAGTTACCGATCTTGCAATGATCGATAAGGTCGGGCTGCTCACGATTCGCGATGGGCGCGTGCTGTTATGCCGGAAGAAGCGTGGGACTTCGCTCCTCATTTTGCCGGGAGGGAAGAGGGAACTTGGGGAGTCGTCACTCGAATGCCTGGCCCGGGAACTGCGGGAGGAACTCGGCGAGGTTACCGCTGTGTCGCCGGAGCTGGTGGGTGTTTATGAGAGTGCAGCCGCGGGGGACCCTGGAAAGATCGTGCGGATCGAGTTGTATCGGGCGGAGTTGACGGGCCAGGCTCGGGCGCAGTCGGAGATCGGTGAATTGGTTTGGTTCGGAGTGGGGGACGATTGGTCGGTATTGGCGCCGAGTTTGAGAGAAGTTATTTTTCCGGATTTGATCGCACGGGAGATTTTGTGGTCCGCATGGTGAAACGTTCAGTTTCGCTAAGCACATCCTTCAGCAACTCGTGGTTGACGTAACCCTTGTAACCGGTATATTTTGCAAGGGATGCTTTCTTCCGATCAGATACGCTCGGCTGTGGATTCCGCGCTGGCCTCGACGCCATTTATTGACGTTCACACCCACCTGTTTATGCCCTCGCTTGGCAGCATGGGATTGTGGGGAATCGATGAACTTATTACTTATCACTACTTGGAGGCGGAGCTTTTTCGTTCGTCCCCGGTGACGCCGGCTGAATATTTCAACCTGTCGAAGGAGCAAAAGGCGGATCTGATCTGGCGCACTTTATTCATCGAAAACGCTCCGGTATCGGAGGCGACGCGCGGGGTGGTGTCGGTGCTGCACGCTTTCGACCTGCCAACGTCGGGTTCCGATCTGAAAAAGGCGCGGGAGTTTTTTGCGGGGCGGGATTATCACGAGCACATCGCGGACGTTTTCAAACTGGCGGGGATCAGTGAGGTGGTGATGACCAACGATCCGCTGGATCCGGAAGAGTCTCCAATGTGGGAGAAGGGCGCGACGGTTCACTCGCAGTTTCACGCGGTGCTGCGGCTTGATCGCATCCTGAACCGGTGGCCGGAGCATTACCAGGTGCTTCAGAGCAAAGGCTACAAGGTGGATGAGAACCTGGGCGGCAACTCGATTTCCGAGGTGCGGCGATTCCTGACCGTGTGGGCTAAATTGATGCGGCCCGTTTACATGGCTTGTTCTTTGCCGGACACATTCGCGTATCCGGAGAATAGCGTGCGCGCGAAGCTTCTTGCGGAGGCCGTGTTACCGGTGTGCGGCGAGTACAATCTGCCGCTCTCGCTGATGATCGGAGTCCGGTACCAGGTGAATCCGGCGTTGAAGCTCGCGGGCGACGGAGTGGGGAAAGCCGACCTGCGCGCGCTCGAACGGCTTTGCTGCGAATTTCCGGAGAACCGGTTTCTCTCGAGCGTGCTGAGCCGCGAGAATCAGCATGAACTGACGGTGTATGCGCGAAAATTCAGCAACCTGATGTTGTTCGGGTGCTGGTGGTTTTTGAACAATCCGTCGATTGTGGAAGAGATGACGCGTGAGCGGTTGGAGATGTTGGGGACAACGTTTATCCCGCAGCATTCCGACGCTCGGGTTCTGGAACAGGTGATCTACAAGTGGCGGAATACGCGGCGCACGATGGGTCCGATACTGGCGAACACGTTCAATTTGCTTTCCGAGGATGGGCGGGCGGTGAACGTCGGCGATATTCAGCAGGACGTGAAACGGCTGTTCCGGACGAATTTTGAGAGGTGGACGAATTTACGATGAACCGGCGCTCCTTCCTGGCCCTCGGTTTAGCGGTTCCGGCGTTCGGAGCGGACGAGCGATCGGAAATTCTCAGCCGGATCAAGCCGCCGCAATTTCCCGATCGCGAGTTCGACATTGCGAAATTCGGGGCGGTAGAGGGAGGAAAGAAGGACTCGACCGAAGCGATCGCGAAGGCTATCGCAGCGTGCTCAGCCGCCGGCGGCGGGCGAGTTTACGTCTCAGAAGGCGTGTATTTGACGGGCGCCATTCATTTGAAGAGCGGCGTCAATTTACACCTGATGAAGGACGCGACTCTGTTGTTCAATCGCGATCCGAAGCTATATCTTCCAGTGGTGTTTACGCGATGGGAAGGCACGGAGTGCATGAACTATTCGCCGTTCATCTACGCCTTCGAGCAGACCAATATCGCGATTTCAGGCGCAGGGACGCTGGACGGGAACGCCAATTGCGATTTCTGGTGGAACTGGTCCGGCAAAGGCGGATGCGGAAAATCGGGTGAGCCGACGCAGGCGCAGGCCCGGAAAGAGCTGGTAGCGGCGGCCGACAAAGACGTGCCCGTGAAGGATCGCGTGTTCGGCGAAGGGCGCTGGCTGAGGCCGCAGTTCGTTCAACCATATCGATGCACCAACGTGCTGATCGAAGGCGTGACGATCCGCAACTCGCCGATGTGGGAGATCAATCCGGTGTTGTGCCGCAACGTAACTGTGCGCGATGTGAAGATCTTCAGCCACGGCCCGAATAACGACGGCTGCGATCCGGAATCGTCGACCGACGTGTTGATCGATAACTGCGAGTTCGACACGGGCGACGATTGCATCGCGATCAAGAGCGGGCGCAACCGGGATGGGCGGAGGGTCGCGGCTCCGAGCCAGAACATTATTGTTACCAATTGTGCGATGAAGGACGGGCACGGCGGCGTCACCATCGGCAGCGAGGCTTCGGGAGACGTCCGGAACGTGTACGTCGATAACTGCAACATGGATAGTCCGAACCTCCTGGTGGCGTTGCGCATCAAGACCAACTCTTACCGCGGCGGGAAGATCGAGAATATTTTCATGCGGAATTGCCAGGTGGGGCAAGTCGCAGGCGCGGTGCTGGATGTCGATCTGTTCTACGAAGAGGGCGAGGGCGGAGCGTTTACGCCGCTGGTGCGGAATGTTGTCATGGAGAACGTCCGGTGCGGGAAGAGCAAGTACGCGGTGTCTCTGAAAGGCTACCAATCGGCGCCGGTGCGGGATGTCAGCCTGTCGCGATGCACCTTCGATCACGTGGAGAAAGAGAATGTAATTCAGAACGTGGCTGGGCTGCGGGTTAGCGATGTTGCGATCAACGGGCGCAAGTGGGTGTTGTAGCACCGCTCCCTGTGGTCACGGCTCGTTATAATGTTGGGACTCATGCGTATTCTGGCGTTGTTGTTCTCTTTCGGCGCGATGTTTGCGGCTGACCTTGCGGATCAGTACAAGCCCGTTGCCGACCGGCTGATCGATGCCGCTATGGCCGATAACGACGGTTACGCGAAGCTGGCGTATTTGTGCGATCGCATCGGCGCGCGACTGAGCGGCATGCCCAGTCTGGACAGGGCGATCCAATGGTCTGAGGAGACCATGAAGAGCGACGGGTTGAGCAATGTCCACGTGATTCCGGTGAAGGTTCCGAAGTGGGTGCGCGGTGCGGAATCGGCTCAGATGATCGCGCCGGAGAATAAACCTCTCCACATGCTGGGGCTCGGGATGAGCGTCGGCACTCCTAGCGGCGGCATCACGGCGGATGCGATGGTGGTGGAGGATTTCGATCAGTTGAAGAAGCTGGGCGCGGACGGCGTGCGCGGCAAGATCGTGGTGTACAACGAACCGTGGGTGAATTATGGATTGACGGGACAGTATCGCCGCGCAGGCCCATCGATTGCGGCGTCGCTCGGCGCGGTGGCCGTTCTGGTCAGGTCGATTACGCCGCTGGCGATGCAGATCCCGCATACGGGGACGCTGGACTACGACGAGGCGCAGCCGAAAATTCCGGCCGCCGCGATCAGCATCGAGGACGCGATGATGCTGGGGCGATTCGCCGCGCAGAAGATTCCGATTAAAATTCATCTCGAAATGGCGGCGCACATGGAGGCGGATGCCGATAGCGGCGACGTGATGGGAGAGATTCCAGGCCGCGAGCATCCGGAAGAAGTTGTGGTGCTCGGCGGGCATGTGGATTCCTGGGACGTGGGTCGAGGCGCGCAGGACGACGGGTCGGGAATTATCGCGAGTTTGCAGGCGGTCGCGCTGATGAAGAAGCTGGGATTGCAGCCGCGGCGGACAATTCGCGTGGTGTTTTGGGTGAATGAAGAAAACGGCGGCCGCGGCGGAGAGGCGTATCGTGCCTGGGTGGGCGATGCGGTGAAGAATCACGTCGCGGCGATCGAGATGGACGGAGGTGCGGAAGCTCCGGTCGGTTTCGGATATGGCGCTGGAGGTTTCGGCGGAGGCGGACGAGGCCGCGGAGGTCGGGGGCGAGGCGGCGCGGCGGCGGCCGCGAATCCAGCGGAGGAAAATTCGATGGCGATGCTGAAGCAGATCGGCAGCCTGTTGAACAGGATCAACGCGGGGGAAATTGCGGGCGGCGGCGGTGGTTCCGATATCGCTCCACTAACGCGCGATGGAGTGCCGGCGCTAGGCGAGAGGTCCGTGGGGTTGCATTACTTCGATTGGCATCATACGGAGACGGACACGTTAGACAAAGTGAATCTGGATGATTTCCGTAAGAGCGTCGCGGCGATGGCGGTGATGAGTTACGTTCTGGCGGATATGCCGGACAAGCTGGCGGGCAGCCGCGAACAATAATTATTTCGCGCGCGGCTCCACCATCTGGCGCACGCGGTCCAGTTCGCGCCGCAGTCTGCTTTCGCGGAGACCGAGCAGGATCACGTAGAGAGTGACAATCAGCCAGGCGGCCATCAATCCGTAGCACAGGTATTCGAAATTAGCGTTCATGAGATTTCCTTAGGCGTGCGCCAAGCGCCGCAGCGAATCGATTTCGTGCGAGATGGATTCCTGCCGGTTGCGGATCATGACTAGAATGACCCCGAGTAACATATAGGCAAGCACCATCCAGTAAAACGGCGTTTCGAGTTGGTGGTCGATCTTTCCGCCGGTACGGAAGCTGAGTACCGGGCCGGGATGTTGCAGCCGGGGGACCCACTCGATTACTTTGTACACGAACCACGCGTTCACGGTGCCGAAGACGCTGATTACGGCGGATAGACGCGCGCGCGTATTCGGTTCCTCCACTGCGCGCCGCATCATCAAGTAGCCGGCGAAAATCAGCCAGCAGACGAGCATGGAGGTCAGCCGCGCATCCCAGGCCCACCAGACTCCCCACTGCTGACGTCCCCAGATCGAACCGGTGACGAGGTTGATGGCGGCCAGCATGAGCGAGACCTCTGTGGTAGAGGCAGCGAGCGTGTCCCAGTACAAATTTTTCGTGGCGAGGTAGATGCCGCTGAACACCATTCCAATGCCGAAGCCGGTTAGACCGACGATGGCGGCGGGCGCGTGGAAGTAGAGAATCCGATAGACGGCGTCCTGGCGGGCTTCATCGGGAAGGCCCAGCAAAATGTTCTTCAGGTTCCAGGCAATGAGCATCGCGAACGCGACGGTCAACAACAGCAAAATGCGATTGCGCATAGATCACCCCACCAATACAGTATCTATTAACGACACGCCGAGCAGCGTGAAGATCACGTCAAAACCCACTAAAACGCGGACCCACAGCATATTGCCGGGTCCGAGGGCGGTGCCGGCGAGAAGGTCCGTGGTCAGGATCATGGCGGCCATCATGGGCGGGACCATCATCGGGTAGACCAGCACCGGAAGCATCACTTCGCGCAGGCGCAGGTTCACAGTGAGCGCGCTGAACACGGTTCCGACTACAGTGAGGGCCCAGGTGCCGAGCGCCATCACCAGCATCAGCGGACCGACGTTCCCCAGCCAGCGCACATTGAACAGAAGGCCGAACTCCACCAGACACAGGAATTCGAGCATCATCAATAAGGCGTAGTTCGCCAGAACTTTTCCCAGGAACAGACCGGAAGGAGGCACCGGGGACGCCAGCAGCGCGTCCAGACAATCGTTCTGCATTTCACGGGCGAAGCTGCGGTTCAGCACCAGGGCGCCGGCGAAGAGGAAGACCAGCCACAGGAGTCCGCCGGAAAACTCCTGCATCATCTCCGGGTTGGGATCGAGGGCGAAGCTGAACAGGATCAGGATCACGGTGGAGAAGGCGAGGGATGCGTTGAGCGCTTCTTTGGTGCGCCATTCGGCGCGCAGGTCTTTTGCGGCGATGGTGAGGCACTGGCGCAGAAAAGAAAAAAACGTTTCACGCAAAGGCGCAGAGCTCGCAAAGAAAACATCTTCATTCTTGGCGAGCTCCGCGCCTTTGCGTGAAATGTCTTGCTTCACGATGCGCTCTCTCCCTCGTACGTACGATATAGCCACGTTGGGTCGTCGAGCATTTCCTGGCGGCGCTCGCCCGCGTAGGCGAGTTGGCCTTTCTTGATCAGGGCGATGTGCGTCGAGAGCTCAATTGCTTCGCGAAGCTGGTGGGTGGACATGACGATCGTCGCGCCCCGCGCCTGCGCTTCGGCGATCAGCGATTGCAGAACGGCGATGGCGCGATCGTCAAGCGACGTAAAGGGCTCGTCGAACAACAGCACTTCCGGGTCGTGAAGGAACGTCCGCGCCACCGCTAATCGCTGGCGCATGCCGCGCGAAAACTCCCGCACCAGGCCGTCGCGGACTCGTTCCAGGCCGGTTCGCTCGAGCCATTGATGGGCGCGCTTTGGAGCATCGTTGAGGCCGTAGAGCTTCCCGAATAAAACAAGATTCTCCGTGGCGGTCAATTCGTCGTAGAGGGAAATTCCATGACCAAGGACACCGATCCTTCGCCTGGTCGGCTCCTCACGCACCTCAGAGCCGTAGATTTTAACGGTTCCTTTCGAGGGTTTCGCGAGGCCAGCGAGGATCCGCAACAGGGTCGTTTTACCTGCGCCGTTCCGGCCGAGCAAAGCGACCACCGATCCGGCATCGACTTTGAATCCGACGTCGCGAAGGGCGGGGAAGTCGCCAAAATACTTCCAGACGCCGTCGATTTCGAGTGCATTCATGCCGCGCTCTTGCGATAGAGGAGCACGCCTCCCAGGCCGAGAATCGCGAAGGCCAGGACCAGCACCCACAGCATCCGGGAATAAACACGCGCGGGCTGTTCCTCGAGTTGCGGTTGGCCAGTGTCCTCGTCGTTGGCGGGTGCGGCGTCCGGGCTTCGCAGCGATCCCGTGCCTGAAATCTTCACCGAGTATTCGGTGTCGCCGGCACCGTAGATGTGCGCCTTAGTCTGCGGCTCCTGCCCCAGCGATTCAATGCCGGTGCCTTCGAGCGTAACCGATGGAGGCGTCACCAGCCGCGTCACTCCTTCGCCGTGCAGAACCTTGCTCGAGAATGTATCGCCGGGCGGCAAGGAGTAACTCACGTCGAAACGGCTCTCCCCAGGCTTCACCGGATACTGGATTTTATAAACATCCTTTTCCTTAGTTTTTTCCGCCGCCCGCTGGATCGGCATTCCGCCCGGAGAATTAATCGTCACGCTCACCTTTCCCTCCGCAGCCGGAGGGAGATAAAACTGAATAGACCCGTTCGCGGAATCCTGAAAAGTTGTGTTCGACTCATTCTCGATCAGGAAAGTTTCGCCGATGTCGAGGGAGTTCGCGCTCGGCTCGATCAAAATCATGTGCTGCGACACTTTCGCAACTCCTGGCTTCGATGTCGCATCGTAGACCTTTACGTGAACTCCCGAAGTTGGGCCGCCGGGAGGCAGCACCAAGGTATACAGCACGCCTTGATAAACCGCCTGCACGAGCGCCGGCCCGGGCGGATACTCTTTGTCGATTTTGAAATTCCCTTCGGCATCGCTCTTTACCGTGGCGATGGTCTGCATGCCTTGCGCGCCCGGCTGCACCAGCGTCACAAGGACCGAAGGCTGGGCTTTGCCGTTGGTCGCGTTCATCACCGTGCCGTCGACCGAAGCCAGTAGGCAGGAACCGGTAGCCAGTAGCCAGAATAAGATTTTCATTGCGCCATGGCCTTTCCGCATTCCCCGCAGAATTTCATCGGCTTCGGGAATTGAGCGTTGCAGTGCGGACAGACATTGGCGGGCGGCCGCTCAGGTACTTCGACCGTCGGCGCCGTTGGAGCCTTTACAGGGCGTGCTCCAAATTTTTCGATTTCTCCCAACACGTCTGCCAGTTCTTTCTGCAACCCAAGCTTGGTCTGCTGATAATCCGCGTCGGAAAGTTTTCCCACACGATACTCGAACTGGAGGTCGCGCAAATTTTCGTAGATTTGCGCCTTGCGATCTTCCAGATATTGCGTTGGTGAAACAGGGTCCGGTGGCGGAAGATCCTTGGTCCTGATCGTCAATGTGAAATAGAGAGTGACGGCTATAACGATCACGACCACGAAGATCAGTATCATCAGTCGAGCTTTGCCATGTCCTTGTTGATGCGCTCCAGAACGTCAGGATCGATCTCAGGAACCGCAGCGTGCGGTTTGCGATAACGCTTGATGACCAGCAGCACGACAATCGCGCCCAGCGACAGCGCAATAAATGGACCGGCGGTTCCGAACAACCCGGGCGTGATCGCCAGGATCTGCTTACCGTTCTCCGCCACAAATTCGTCCAGGATCTGTGAGTCGCTTTTCCCCGCCGTCTGCAAGGCGAAGATTTTCGTCTTGGCGCGTTTACAGATGCCGCAGCCAGGCTCCATCTTGCACGCCATGTCCTGCGCGCAACCGCAGTTGCACAACATTTTCTTGGCGACTCTGTTAACAGGATCCGAATCGAGATCGACCGCGGTTTGCGCCAGGCAGAGCCCCGCCGCAATCGCCAAAAGGAAGCTAAACTTTTGCATGTTTTCCTGCGACGCCCACAATCTCCATTCGCGGATAGATCAGCCGGCTCTTACTGGGGATCAGGCAGATAATCGTGCCGCTCAGCACCACCCAGTAACCGATCCAAATCCAGCTCACCAATGGAAACACATACGCTTGCATCACGGCTTTTGTGCCGTCGTCGGAGAGTCCGGCGAAGTTGATATACAGATCCTCATTCAGACGCCGCCGGATCGCGACGTTGCTGGCCGGTTCCTTTTTCGCCAGATAGAGCCGCTTTTCCGGTTTCAGCGTGCCCACGTGCTCGCCGTTCTTGGTGACGTCGACAACCAGGTTCTGCTGCCGGTAGTTGTCGTTCTGCCCCTCCTGAATATCCACCAGCCGCAGCGTGTACTTGCCGAGCGAAACCACGTCGCCTTTCTCGATCTCCACCGTCTTCTGCAAATCGAACGCCTTGCCGGTGAATCCGATGAACATGATCACCACGCCGACGTGCACCAGGTATCCGCCGTAGCGGCGCGTATTACGATGGGTCAGCTCGATCATCGAAGAGATGAAACTCGACTTATCCTTCGATGCGATGGCGTTCGCGCCCTTCACGAATTCCATCACCACCGTCACCAGGACGAAGCTACAAAGCGCGAACGATACCAGCGCGTAGAAACTACGGACGCCTGCGCCGAACAATCCGGCAGCCACCGCAACCCCGGCGACCGTGGGCCACAGGAACGCCCTCTTCAAGCTGTCGAACGAACTTTTTCGCCACGCGATCAGAGGTCCCACGCCCGTCAGCAGCAGCAGGAACATCGCGATCGGAATATTGATCCGATTGAAAAACGGCGCGTCGACGCTGATCTTCTCGCCGGTGAACTTCTCTGAGATGACGGGAAACAGTGTGCCCCACAAAATCGCGAAACAACTGGCGAGCAAAACCAGGTTATTGAACAGGAAGCTCGACTCACGCGACAGGACGCTCTCCATGGAGGCTTCGCTTTTCAGGAAATCCAGCCGGCTGACAATCAACGTCACCGTCGCCGCAATGCCGATGCTCAGGAACACTACGAAGTACATCCCGATCGGCCCCTGCGAAAATGCATGCACGGAATTGACGATCCCGCTGCGCGTCAGGAATGTTCCGAAAATGCAGAGGAAGAACGTGGCCGACACCAGCACCATGTTCCACACCTTCATCATTCCCTTTTTCTCCTGCATCATGACCGAATGCAGGAACGCCGTCGCCGTGATCCACGGCAGCAGCGACGCGTTTTCCACCGGATCCCAACCCCAATAGCCGCCCCAGCCGAGCACCGAGTACGCCCAACCCGCGCCGAGCAGAACTCCCGTGGTCTGGAACATCCAGGTCACCAGTGTCCAGCGCCTGGTCACGTGGATCCACGCCTCGCCCGGCGCCTTGGTGATCAAGGACGCGACCGCAAACGCGAACGGCACCACAAATCCCACGTAGCCCAGGTACAACATCGGAGGATGAATGATCATCGTCCAGTATTGAAGCAACGCGCTGAGCCCTTGGCCGTCGCCGACGTCGACGATGCGTCTACCGACAGTCAAAACCTTGAACGGACTCTCGATAAATACGATCAGCGTCAGGAAAAATACCTGGGTCGACATCATCACGGCGACCACCCACGGCATCATTTCGCGAAATTTGCGCTGGTTCCGGTAAACGACCACCGCTCCGTAACTCGCCAGCAGCCAGTTCCAGAACAGCAGCGACCCTTCCTGCCCGCCCCACCAAGCCGTGTACTTATAGATGCTCGGCATCGCGCGATTGGTGTAATGCGCGACATACGCCATCCGGTAATCGCCGGTCATCAGCGAATAGATCAGAATGCCCGCCGCTATGGTGACCAGCACCCAGATCGAGTAAACCGCTCTTTCGGCGGACAGGATCAAGAACGGCCGCTTCGTCAACTTCCCGATCACCGATGCGAGAATCGAATAGACCGCGAAACAGAACGCGAGCAGAACCGAGAGCGCGCCGATATTTTCCATAAAGTATTAGCCAGCTATATTCTACAGAGACGCGCGAGGCCCCGCCGCCGGTTGCTGAATTGGTTTCGCCTCATACTTCGATGCGCACTTGGCCTGGATCTTGGTCGCGTGGAAAACGCCGTCCGCGCCGAGTTTTCCGTCGGCCAGCGCCTGCGCACCTGGCTTAAAAGTGTCCGGCAGAGGTTCGATGCCGCTATAAACCACCGGCAGGACCAGCTTATCCTGCGTCAGCGTAAATCGCACTTCACGTCCATGGTGCTGAATAGAATCTGCCACGTCGCCCCCTACCCGGAGCCGGTGATCCTTCGCGCTGTCACCCAGTTGGTTCAATTCGGCGATCGATTTGTAATAGGTCTTCGTGTCGCTGATGCCGCCCATCGCGAGCCACAGCAGCGTTCCCAGAATCACGGCGATCAGGAATCCGAATTTCAGATAGGTTTTCATGCGCAAAACTCCTAGCGGTGCTCTAAGCAATTAGTATACCGCCGACACGCAATGATGAAGTGTGACGAAAATGCAAAAATTGTGGGCGGCGCCGGCGGCCATTTTCTATACGGCAGCGGGTCTCCTCCACTTCCTGAAACCCGCGATGTACATGAAAATAATGCCTCCGTACGTACCTTGGCATCTCGCAATGGTGTACGGGAGCGGCGTCGCGGAGATTCTCGGCGGGATCGGCCTGTTCATTCCGAGGGTGCGCCGCGTCGCGGCCCTGGGTCTTGTCGCGCTGCTGATCGCGGTATTTCCAGCAAATGTCTATATGGCTACTAACTCCCTTGAAAGGTGGCCTTCCAGCCGCGGCACTCTGGGGACGCCTCCTGCCGCTCCCGGCTTTTGTCGGGTTGGTGTTATGGTCGACGAAGTCCCTCGAATACTCAAATCGTAACGGGCACCATTTTTAAGGGTCTAATGGACGAGGCTTCCGTTGGAGTCGCCCACCCTACCAAGAAGCCTTCGCGCCCTGGACTGGTTGAACTTCTTCCTCGCCGACGTCCAGACCGGCGTTGGCCCGTTCCTGGCGGTTTACCTCGCTGCCAATCAGTGGAATCCGCAGCAAGTGGGCTTGGCTTTGACCTGCGGGGGGCTCGCCGGCGTCCTCGCGCAAACGCCCGGAGGAGCGCTGGTTGATGCCACGCGCCGTAAACGCACCCTCCTCTCGATCGGCCTCGCCTTCTTAGTGGCCGCCGCGCTCGCGCTCGCCCTCAAACCTGTTCTTCCCTTCGTAATCTCGGCCCAGGTTATCCTCGGAGCCGTCGGCGCAATCCTAGCCCCCACCGTCGCCGCCATAACCCTCGGACTGGTCATGCCTGGCGATTTCGACCGGCGCTTCGGTCGCAACCAAGCCTTCAATTCTGCTGGAAATGTCGCCGCGGCCTTGCTGATGGGCGGCCTTGGCTTTGCCATTTCGAATCGCGCCATCTTTTTTGCCGTGCCATTCCTGGCGGTCCCGTGCCTGATCGCTCTTTCCGCCATCGACCCGCGCGACATCGACTATGCCCGATCGAGAGGAGCGCGGCACGACCATGGCACAGAGCAGCCCTCCGCCATCCAGGCCCTGCTATCCGACCGGCGCCTACTGGCCTTCGTCTCCTGCTCGGTTCTCTTCCACTTCGCGAATGCCGCCATGCTTCCGCAACTTGGCGAGATGTTGGCCCATGGCCGCGCCAAAGTGTCCGCGCCATTTATGTCGGCCTGCGTTATCGTCACGCAACTGGTGATTTCACTTTCCGCTTCCTGGATCGGCGCCAAGGCTGCCACGTGGGGCCGGAAACCTCTTCTGCTGATCGGATTCGGGGTCCTGCCGATCCGCGGCGTCCTGTATACGCTGACGAAATCCGTTCCGCTCCTTATAGGAATCCAGATTCTCGATGGTGTTGCGAATGCGATCTTCGTCGTCGTTTCGATCCTGGTCGTCGCCGACCTCACCCAAGGCACGGGACGCTTCAACGTGACCCAGGGAGCGCTGGCCGCAGCGGTGGGCATCGGAGCCGGCCTCAGCACTGCCTTCGCCGGTTATCTGGTCCAACACTCCGGTTACGCGTTCAGCTTCCTCGCTCTCGCGGCCATCGCCGTAGTCGCGTGGGTGATGTTGTGGACTCTGGTGCCGGAGACTCTTGGCTCCTTAACCAAGAGACCGGATCGTCCCGAAAAGACTGCTTTTGAGACTGCCGCTCCACAGGATCGATGACCCTGCTTCCGATATTTCGACGAGCCGCGCACTCGCGGAATTGCCGCTAAACTGAGATCGGATTGTCCCCGGACTCTTTCTTTCGTCGACGCCGACTTCCGGTAACCCCGGTCCTCGGTGCCCTTGCTCTGACCGTATTGTCTTTCGCCGGCCCGATTCATGACGCCGCCGCGCAGGGAGACGTGGAGAAAATCAAAGCTCTCCTAAAGGACGATCCGGCCCTGATCTCTAGTCGAAACAACACCGGCGAGACCCCTTTGCATATCGCAGCCTCTAACGGCCGCAAAGAAGCCGCGGAACTTCTATTGGCGAACAAGGCCGACGTCAATAGCATCGACGAACAGGGCGACACGCCTTTGCACCTTGCCGCGGCTGAGGGTCAGAAAGGCGTGGTGGAATTGCTCCTTGCCAACAAGGCCGACGTTAACGCCTGGGAGAAGGGTGGCTGGACCCCTCTGCACTTCGCGGCGAGCAAGGGTCATAAAGAGGTGGTTGAATTGCTGTTGGCCGGCCACGCAGATGTGAACGCCAAAGACAACGCGGGTGGAACGCCATTGCACAGCGTGGCGCGCGGCGGCAGTGACATAGTGGAAGTGCTCCTGGCCAATAAGGCCGACATAAACGTCAAAGCCAAGAACGCCTGGACGCCGTTACACATGGCGGTGATGAGGGGTGACAAGCAAGTAGTGAAAGCGTTGCTGGCTGGCAGGGCCGATGTCAATTCCCGCGATAAAGACGGCTGGACGCCTCTGCACTTCGCCGCGCAGCAGTCTCGTCATGACGTTGCGGAGGTGTTGCTAGCCGGAAAGGCCGACGTGAATGCCAAGGCCAACGACGGCGAAACACCGTTGCACTTCGCTGCGGCCAGAGGCTCCAAGGACATGACGGAATTGCTTGCCGCCATAGCCGACGTGAACGCCAAAGATAACGACGGATGGACGCCTTTGCATCACGCGGCGGATGCGTTCTGGGGCCCGCACAAGGAAGTCGCGGAAATACTCCTGAAGCACCACGCCGACGTCAACGCCAAGTCGAAAGGCGGTTTTACTCCTCTGTACTTTGCCGCGTCGGAAGGCCATCTGGATGTTGCCGAAGTGCTCCTCGCGAATAAAGCCGACGTGAATGCCACGGACGACAAAGGCCAGACGCCCCTTCACTACGCCACGGCGAAGAGCCATGAGGAATTAGCGAAGTTATTGCGCCAGTATGGTGCGCGTTAGGCTCGCCAAGGTTTTTCCTGCGTCTTTGCGTGAAAGAAGCCTTTTGACTGATATCGCTAACTCTATAGCACCGCCGCCAACACTGCCAGCGCCAGCGCCACCGGCATCAGCAGCAACCCATACGTCAGAAATTTCCAGAAGCTGATATCTTCGCCGTCCCTCCTCAACGCGATTAACCACAAAATTGTCGCCAGAGACCCGCTTACCGACAAATTCGGCCCCAAATCGACTCCAATAAGAACCGCGTTTCGGATCGCCATCGACACTCCTGCGTGCAGCGCGTTCCCCGCAATCAGCCCGACGGGAAGATTGTTCGCGATATTCGACGACAAGGCCACGCCGAACGCCGCCGTCAAACTCCCCTCTACCGCACCCAGGGCCTCCGCCTTCCGCAACGCCCCCTGGCTCATCGCGAGCACGCCCGCCTGATCCACGGCCGCGACCATGACAAACAATCCCGCGACCAGAACAATGACGCTCCAGGAAATATGCTTGAAAATCCCCGCCGGCGCATTTCTATCGTGAAAGGCCACCAGCGCCGTAGCCGCTATCGCCGCCAGGAGTGTCGGCAGCCCCAGGTCGATATCGAGCGCCGAAGCGATCATCAGCGCCACCGCCGCTCCGCCGATCCCGTACGCCGCCAACTTCCCGCCCGCCGACAGCGACACACCATCTACCTGGCTCTCTATCGCCCCCTTCAGATCGTTGCGGCAGCTCAGCTCTAGAACCGCGAACGTCACCACGATCGACACCAGCGAAGGCAACCCGAAGGACCGGAACCACACTCCCAACGCCGGCATTTTCGATCCATAAACCACCAGATTCGCAGGATTCGAGATCGGCAGCACGAAGCTAGCCGCATTGGCGATGAACGCGCATATCAGCAAATAAGGGAGCGGCCTCGCTCGAGCCTTCTTCACCGCAGCCAGCACCGCGGGCGTCAACACCACCGCCGTAGCATCGTTCGAAAGGAAAATCGTGACCACCGTCCCCACTGCGTAAACGATCGCGAACAACCTTTTCGGCGAACCCTTCGCCCATTCCACCGCATGCACTGCGACCCAATCGAAAAATCCTTCCCGCCGAGCCAGTTCCGCTAAAACCATCATGCCGGTTAAAAACAGGTACACATCCGTCCCGCGCCGAACCGCCGCCAGCGCATCGCGCGGAGAAATGAGCTTGAACAGCACCAGCAGCCCCGCCCCGCCGCAAGCCCAAACCGCCTCCGGAATTCTCCGAGGCCCCGCCAGAATCAGCAGGATCGTACAGCCGGCAATACCCCAAACCAGCGCATGATTCATCTTTTAGTGGGGCAGGTTCCCGACCTGCCCTTCTCCGCACCGAACATGAATCGCGTCGTAAGCCGCGATGGCCACGAAGACCGAACACATACGCCTATCATAAAGAGATCCCGATGTCCGCCGACGACAGCGCCTTAAAATACCGCGCGCTTCTGCAAATCTCCGAGGCCCTCATCGCCTGCCGCGATCGCGACGCGCTCGTCCACTCGCTGTGGGAAACCTTGCGCCCCCTGATCGCTTTCGATTACCTGGTCATCATGCGCTACGACGCCGCGCGGCAGTTGATCATCTTGAAGGCCATCGCCGGTATGGAACACAACGACCCTGATCGCCCCACCGAGTGGCCGGTCGAGGGCAGCGCCGCCGGAATCATCCTCGAAACCGGGCAACCCCTCTACGTTCCGGACATTTCCCTCGAAACCAGGTTCCGGCCTGAACTGATGGACGTCTACCGCCAGCACAATATCCAAAGCGGCTTCTGGATCGCCCTCACCACCACCCACGGCTTGCACGGCTTCCTCGCGTTTTCCTCCTGCCGTCCGGACGCCTACACGCCGGAGGACCGCGAATTCATGCAGCACATCGGCCGGCAGGTCGCCATCGCGACTGAAAACGCCGCCGCCTTCGAAAAAATCAACAAGCTCCGCCGCCACATCGAAGACGAAAAAGTCTATCTCGAAGAGGAAATCCGCAGCGAATACCGCTTCGATGAAATCGTCGGCTCCGGCCCCGCCCTCCGCGGAGTTCTCCAGCAGATCCAAACCGCTGCGCCCACCGATTCCTCGATTCTTATTCAAGGTGAAACCGGCACCGGCAAGGAACTGGTCGCCCGCGCCATCCATCGCCTGTCGAGCCGCGCCAACGCGACCTTCGTGAAACTCAACTGCGCCGCGATCCCCGCCGGCCTGATCGAAAGCGAACTCCTGGGCCACGAAAAAGGAGCCTTCACGGGAGCCGTCGGCCAGCGCATCGGCCGTTTCGAACTGGCGCATTGCGGGACTCTGTTTCTGGACGAAATCGGTGAGATGCCGCTCGAAATGCAGCCTAAACTGCTTCGCGTCCTTCAAGACGGACAATTCGAACGCCTCGGCGGCTCGCGTACGATTCAATCCGATTTTCGATTAGTCGCTGCCACCAATCGCGATCTCCGGGCCATGGTCGCCGAACAACACTTCCGAGCGGACTTATTTTATCGCGTCAACGTCTTCCCCATCACCATCCCCGCTCTCCGCGAACGCCGCGAGGATATTCCGACCCTGGTCCGCTATTTCGTCCAGGAATTCGCCACCCGGATGCGCAAAAATATCGAGGCAATTCCCACGGAAGTCATGGAAACCCTGGTGAATTACTCCTGGCCCGGTAATATCCGCGAACTCCGCAACATCGTCGAACGATCGGTCATCCTCACCTCCGGGAAACGCCTCATCATTCCCAAGGACGATCTGCACGAACACCACGCGCAGGTCTCCCATCCCGTTGTAACCATGGACGATGCCGAACGCCGCCACATCCTCGACGCCCTCGACGCCTCGAACTGGGTGGTCGGCGGACCCAGCGGCGCTGCGGCCATGCTCGGGATGAAGCGCAGTACCCTCCAATCTCGAATGCAAAAGCTAGGTATCATGCGCCGATATGTCGGCACTCGCTGAAATATCGGTGCCGAAAATTCGGCGGATGCTAGCTTAAACTACTGAAAACAAGATTCGGTTGGTCACCTGCATTGCAAATCACTAGATGATGAGGGCCCAAGTAAATTCCACCGGAAATCGCATCACCTTGATCGTCTCCGGTCGTCTCGCGGAAGGATGGGTCCCCGAACTGGAGACTTGCTGGCGATCCGCGCGGATCGAGCATCCAAGCGGGAAAATTTTAGTGGATCTTAAACACGTAACGTTCATCGATGATACAGGCTGCTCCTTGCTTGAGCGCATGCATCGGGACGGCGCGACGTTCGCCGCCGCCGGCCTGATGACCCGGTCCATCATCGACAAAATCATTCGGAATGAGGCATAAATTTTGACCGTTTTAAGGGCAGTTATGGTGCTCACGGGCACGTTGTTTCCGCTTTTAGCGCAATTTAACGGCAGTACACCAACTGGCGAAGCGTCTCCTGCGCCATTAAATCTGTCTCTCGACGACGCCATCGCCCGCGGCCTGAAAACCAATCTGGGCTTGCTCACGCGCGACAATTCCGCGGTTAGCGCGCGGGTCGACCGCATGCGTCTGCTGGCGGAGTTGCTGCCCACCGTTGACGGCAATGTGTCCATGAGTGAGCAGCAGGTCAGCCTGACGACCTTCGGATTTCGTTTCCCGGGAGTCCCGACCATCATCGGGCCGTTTCACTATCAGGATGCCGGCGCGAAAGCGGATGTTCCGCTCTTTGACGGGCGCACTCTCAACGCCTGGCGGTCGCAGAAGGCCAGCCAGCGCGCGGCCGATCTTTCGGTCAAGGACGCCCGGGATCTGGTGGTGCAAGCCGTCGCTTCGGCGTACCTCCAGATCATTGCGACCTCCGCCCGCGTCGATGCGACCAAGGTGCAGGTGGAGACTGCGCAGGCCCTTTATGAGCGCGCCCGCGATCAGCATCGCGCCGGCACCTCACCCGCGATCGATGAGCTTCGTTCGCAAGTCGAGTTGAAAACCCAGCAGCAACAGCTTCTGGCGTTGCAGAACCAAGTGGCTAAAGATAAGCTCACGCTGGCGCGAGCCATCGGATTACCCTCAGGGCAGGCCTTCGAGATTACCGACAAAGCTCCCTACAAACCGCTCGAGAGTCTCACGCCGGAAGACGCGTTGCAGCGCGCCTATGGTTCGCGAGCCGATTATCAGAGCGCGCAGGCACAGGTACGGGCGGCCGAACTCGCTCACCGCTCTGTCTCCGATGAGTGGCTGCCCACCGCCAGTCTCAGCACGAATTACGACCTGGTTGGACCGACGCTCGACAATTCGCACGGAACCTTCGGCATCACCGGCTCCATAAAGATGAATATTTTCGACGGTGGCAAGCGCCGCGCGGATATGTTGGATGCGTCCACCACCATTAAACAGCGCAGAGAGGAACTGGCGAACATTCAAGGCCAGATCGATCAGGACGTGCGCGCCGCATTGCTCGATTTAAAGTCCGCGGCGGACCAGGTGGCCGTCGCGCAGGATAACGTCTCTCTGGCGGACCAGACACTAACTCAGGCGCGCGACCGCTTCATCGCCGGCGTCACCGACAACATCGAAGTGGTGCAGGCGCAGGATTCGGTCGCGGCCGCCGATCAAAATCTTATCTCGGCGATTTATGCGCATAACCTCGCCAAAGTCGCTCTGGCCAGGGCGATGGGCGCAACGGAAGCGAATTTAAAGATATTTATGGGAGGGAAGTAATCATGGCGGAAGTACAGGCGAATACCAAAAATAATAAAGCGCTGGGTCGAATTTTGATCATCATCGTGGTGCTGGTTCTCATCTCCGGCGGCTATATGTTCTGGCTCCATCTTTCGAAATTCGAGTCGACCGACGACGCCCAGGTGGACGGCCAGATCTACGCCATCAGCTCGCGCGTCAACGGCCATGTAATCGACGTCAAGGTGGACGATGAACAGGAAGTGAAGGCCGGCGATGTTCTGGTCGTGCTCGATCCGAAAGATTTTGAAGTCGCCGTCTCCAAAGCCCGCGCCGATCTGGCCGACGCCGTGGCCAATTATGCCAGCAGCCGCAACGACGTGCCGATCACCTCGACCAATACCAAAAGCACGTTGACTACCGCCAATTCCACGCGCCTCGATGCCAGCGCCGGAGTCTCCGGATCAGAACGCCAGCTCGGTGCCGCACGCGCCCGCTTATCGACGGCGCAAGCCAACGTCCGCGTCGCCCAGGCAAACTACACCAAAGCCGCGCAGGATGTCGAGCGCTATAAACAACTCGTCTCCAAGGATGAAATTTCGAAGCAACAGTACGATCAGGCCGTTGCCGCGATGGACGCCGCCCGCGCGACTCTGGATGCCCAAAACGCCCAGGTGAACGAGGCGACCCAGAACATCTCCGTCGCCGAGAAAAATGTGGAACAGGCTCAAACGCGCGTGCAGCAAGCCGACGCGCAGATTCAAGCCGCGCTGACCGGCCCTCAACAAGTGAAAGTGACGGAAGCAAAAGCCCAGTCCGCCGCCGCCAAAATTGACCAGCAACGAGCGTTGCTCGACCAGGCCGAATTGAACCTGAAATACACCACGATCGTCGCCCCCGTCGATGGAGTTGTCGGCAAGAAAAACGTGGCCATCGGACAGAACACCTCCGCCGGTCAGGAACTGATGGCCGTCGTGCCTTTGGACGGCCTATGGGTCACCGCGAATTTCAAGGAAACCCAGCTTCAGAAAATGCGCGTCGGCCAGACGGTGAAGATTAGAGTGGACGCGTACGATCGCGAGTACACCGGCAAAGTGCAGCGCCTCGCCGGAGCCAGCGGAGCCCGCTTTAGCCTTCTTCCACCCGAAAACGCCACCGGGAACTATGTGAAAGTCGTGCAGCGAATCCCCGTGCGGATCGCCCTCGATCCGGGCCAGAACAACGATCACCTGCTGCGGGAGGGCATGTCCGTGACTCCCACGGTGCAGCTCCAGTAAGGACGATATGCCCGATCAAGTATTAGAGGTCGCACCTCCAGCACCGCAGCAGCCGCAGACACAGGCGCTGCCCTGGAAGCCGAAGCACAACCCGTGGATCATCGCGCTCACCGTCACGCTCGCGACCTTCATGGAAGTGCTGGACACCAGCATCGCGAACGTCGCGCTGCCGCACATCGCCGGGAATCTTTCCGCCGGACTCGATGAGAGCACCTGGGTGCTCAGCTCCTACCTCGTCGCCAATGCTGTGATTCTCCCCATCAGCGCGTGGTTGGCGATCCAGTTAGGCCGCAAGCGATTCTACATGGGCTGCGTCGTGCTGTTCGGAATCAGCAGCCTGCTTTGCGGCCTTGCCCCGAATCTCGGCATGCTGATCTTCTTCCGCGTATTGCAGGGCCTGGGCGGAGGAGGCCTTGCCCCCAGCGAACAAGCGATTCTCGCCGATACTTTTCCACCCGCTAAGCGAGGCATGGCCTTCGCGATTTACGGTATGGCCGTCGTCATGGCGCCTGCCATCGGCCCGACTCTGGGCGGCTACATTACCGATAACTTCGATTGGCGCTGGATCTTCTTCATCAACGTGCCGGTCGCGATCATTTCGCTGATCCTCACCTCGCGTTTGGTCGAAGACCCTCCGTATCTAAAGGCCGCGAAACAAACCACCGGACGCGTCGACTGGCCCGGCCTGGGCCTGCTCGCCGTCGGCATCGGCGCCGCGCAGGTGGTGCTCGATAAAGGCGAGCGCGAAGACTGGTTCTCCTCCAGCTTCATCAACTTCTTCGTAATCACCTCCGTCGTCTGCCTGGTCACTGCCTTCTTCTGGGAGATTACTCACGAAAATCCCGTGATCGATATCCGCCTCTTCCGGAACCGCAACTTCGCCGTCTCCTGCGTGATGATGTTCATGCTCGGCGTGGCCCTTTTCGGAGGAACCGTCCTGATCCCGCAAATGGTCCAAACCCTGATGGGCTACACCGCCCAACAAGCGGGAGAAGTATTATCGCCCGGCGCGATCGTAATCATTCTGCTCCTGCCCTTCATCGGCATGGTGGTCAGCAAAATAGACGCCCGAAAACTAATCGCCCTTGGCTGGACGCTTGCAGCACTAGCCATGTTCTACATGGTCTCGACCATGAACCTGGGGATGAGTTTTCGCGAAGTGATCCTGCTACGCGTCTATCAAATGACCGGCGTGGCGTTCCTCTTCGTGCCGATTCAGACCATGTGCTACGTCGGCATCCCTCCAGGCAAGAATAACAACGTGTCCGGCATGACCAATCTCGCCCGCAACATGGGCGGCAGCATCGGAATCTCGCTGGTAACGACGCTTCTCGCCCGCCGCGGCCAATTCCATCAAAACCGCCTGGCCGCGCACACCAGCAACTACGATCCAGCTTTCGCGTCCGCCGTTTCAAATATGGCGAAAACCTTCCAATCCGCTGGATACGACGCAGTCCACGCCACGCAGATGGCCTACGACCGGGTCTACGGAGCCTTGCAAGCCCAAGCCTCGATGCTCGCCTATCTCGACACCATCTGGATCTTCGCCATCGCCGCCGCGCTGATGGCTCCGCTGGCGTTCTTGATGAGGCGCCCGAAACCCGGCGCCGGCCCCGCAGCCCTTCATTAGCCCTTGCCCCGAAAAAGAAACACCAGTTCAATGATCAAAATGATCACCACTACCATCTCCAGGAAAAACCCCCGGCTCTGGTGAAACTGATCCATCATGAACTCATACAATTCCCCCGCCGTGTGGAGTTTCCCGTCCACCAGCCGCCGGTAATCCTCCACGCCGACCTTTGCCGCCGCCAACCGGTATAGCCGCGCCGAAAACATATCGCTCAGGAACTTGATGGCCGTGTCCACCCGCTCCGTAAGCTCGCGAATGTCCAGCCGAATGGTGTTCAAATGCTCCGCCTGCGAAGCCATGCGCCAGCGCGACCAAAAGTTCCCCTTCTTCTCGAGCGACTTGTATACCCCTTGCAGCAACTGGCTCAAAACCGAGTCGTAATAACGAAACTCCAGCAACTGCGTATTCGCATATTCCAGCAATTGAATCGTCGGAGCCGCATCCTCCGCAGTATCCTGAAGAAACGCCGCCGTCCATCCCACCACCAGCAGATCGTCCGGATAATAAGACAGCCTCGACCCGAGAATCTCCTCCGTCTCCTCCCTCGAAAGCTCCGCCTGCTCCCCGCGTACGATCCTCGCGATCTCGCTTCCGTGCTGCCCGATCAACTCGGCCGCATTGAGCCCGCATTCTTTCACGTGAATGATCGTGTAGTCTTCGCTGAGCCACTCCGCGCGAGGCTTAATGACGGCAGCGCGAACTTTTTCCAGGCAGCGCCGTACGGTATCCGCCGCCTGGGCCTCTACCTCCGGAGCGCTCATCCACCGGTACGAAAGCTCGATCAACTCCGTCCATCCCGTCTCGAACGGCACCTCCAGCTTGAAGCTGACCACCCCGTATTCGTAATAGTTCAGTTCGCCGCCGCCCTCGACCCTCTGCACCACCGGAGGCCGCTCAAACCGCACATATTCCGGAGAAGGATGACGCACATCCGGCTCGCGCCGCGGCTCGATCCCCAGAATCTTGCGCAGCGCCTCCAGGTCGATCTCTTCGCAAACGTCATAGAGCCAGAGAATCCAAACCGACCCTGTAAGCGCAGCACCGGCCATCGCGAGCCGATTATACCTATTTAGACTGTGGACTCCACAATCAGGTGGCGCGACCTTCAGCTTGCAGCGGCGGCTTCACCGTCGTCTTCAAATTACGCCCCCGGCTTCCGCCCCACCACCCCCGTAGCATCCTCAATTGCCGCGCCCACCCGCAAAATCATCTCCTCCGCCCGTGGAGCCCCCAGAATCTGCAACCCGATCGGCAGCCCCGCCTTCGTAAACCCGCAAGGTATAGACAGCGCCGGAATCCCCAAAATATTGATCGCCCGCATCAGCCGCGTAGTCGCCAGCCGCACATCTTCATCGACTGAACCCACCTTCATCGTCATCTGCCCGATCTTCGGAGCCGCCGTCGGCGTGGTCGGCGTAAAAATGCAATCGACCTCGCTCCACAACTTCGAAAACTCCCGGCAATAAATCCGCCGCAGCCTCTGCGCGTCCACATAATCGGACCCGCGAATCAACCGTCCCTGGTCGAGCAGCGTCACTACGTCGGCTCCAATATCCGCGCGCCGCGTCAGCAGATTCTCCCGATGAACCGAAGTAGCCTCCGCCAGTAGCAGCATGCGCCCCACCACGTTCAGGGCGTCGATATCCGGAACTTTTATATCGATAATCCGCGCACCCAAAGCCGCCGCCGTCTGTACCGCCGTACGTACGGATTCTGAAACATCAAGATCCAGCTTGTCGAAATAATAGTTGGTGGGAAGCCCGATCCGCAGTCCGCGAATCGCAGTGCTCTTCAAATCGACCGCGGGCCCGCCCATCGCATGAAACGCCACGGCGCAATCCCGCACGGTCTTCGTGATCGGACCCATATGATCCATCGTCCATCCCAGCGGCATTACTCCCCGCTTGCTGATGAGTCCAAACGTAGGCTTCAGCCCTGTCACGCCGCAAAAGGAAGCCGGGATGCGAATCGACCCGCCCGTGTCCGTGCCCGTGGCAAACGGCAAAATCCCCGCCGCCACCGCCGCCCCCGACCCTCCGCTGGACCCTCCCGGAATGCGCTCCGGATCCCAAGGATTTCGAACCGCGCCAAAATGTGGATTGGTCGAAGTAATCCCATACGCAAACTCGTGCAGATTGGTTTTCCCCACCAGCACCGAACCCGCGCGCTCCAGGCTGATCGCGATATCGGCATCGTGATCCGGCACAAAATCCTTAAATATCTTCGATCCGCCGGTAGTCCGGACGCCCTTGGTATAAACCAGGTCCTTGTGCGAGATCGGTACACCATGCATAGGCCCGCGGTCGATCCCGTGAGACAACTCCGCGTCCATAGCCGAAGCCCGAGCTCGCGCCGCATCTTCGATAACCGTAATAAACGCATTCAGCCGCGAATCTTTGATCTTCTGAAGCGTGTCGTTCGTGAGTTCCAGCGAAGAGACTTTCTTGGTCCGAAGCGCCTCCGCCATTTCAAGAATAGTCATGCCACATCCTCAGGCCCGGTCCACACATCGGACTCTGAAGTCAGCGTCCTTTGCAGCGGCAGAAACGCCTTCTCCAGCGCCTCCATCACCGGCAACAGTTTCTCCACATCAGCCTCGGGAATCGGAGGATTCAGCGCCTCAGCAGTCTTCTTCCAATCAGTCATATTGTTATTTTCCGCACTAATGGTCCCGCTGTCAGTCGTCGGTGATGATCAAGCCTCGGGGACTGACTACCTTTTTCGCTCCTCACGCTACACGCCACCGGAAGCCGCCCCAGCGAAAAAGGCTGTCTGTCCCCTGGTCTTCAAAGATCCGTGTCGCAGCGCCAAGCAATCCTCCGCGCCCGCAAGCGGCCCTCGCGGCGCGTCCGCAGCCCTTGACGGCCCAGCTGCTTCGGACGCCAACCCCCGGCGGAAGACGCCCGAGCCTCGCATCTTTGCCCTCAAGTCTGGGAGCGAGACGCCCCGCCGCAGCTTATCATTCTACAATTGAAGTAATGCAAGCCACCGAGCCTCGCGTTACCCCCGCTCCGCTAACGCAACTGAGCGAAGAAGAACGGATGTTCCAATCCACCGTGCGAAAATTCGCTCGCGAGCGCATCGGTCCCCACGTCCGCTCCATGGACGAGGCCGGCGTCTTCCGCAAGGATCTCATCCACGAATGCTTCGACCTCGGCCTCATGGGCATTGATGTCCCTGAACAGTACGGAGGCCAAGGCGGCTACTTCTTCCAGTCCATCGTCGCGATTGAGGAACTCGCGAAAGTCGACCCCTCCGCCGCCGTAATCGTAGACGTCCAGAACACGCTCTTCAACAACGCCATCCTCCGCTGGGCCAATGAAGATCAGAAACGAAAATATCTCCCGCGCCTCACCAAGGACACGCTCGCGAGTTACGCATTATCCGAAGCCGGCTCCGGCTCCGACGCCTTCGCGCTGGCAACCCGCGCGGTAGACGCAGGCGATCATTATCGCCTCACCGGCCGCAAACTCTGGATCACCAACGCCGCCGAAGCCGGCCTCTTTCTGCTGTTCGCAAACCTCAACCCCGAAGCCGGATACAAGGGCATCACCGCATTTCTGATCGAGCGCGAATTCCCCGGTTTCCAGGTCGGCAAGAAAGAAGACAAACTCGGCATCCGCGCCTCCTCCACTTGCGAGCTGATCCTCGACGATTGCCAAGTCCCCAAATCAAACGTAATCGGCGAAATCGGCAAGGGCTACAAAATCGCCATCGAAACATTGAATGAAGGCCGCATCGGAATCGGCGCGCAAATGCTGGGCCTCGCGCAAGGCGCCCTCGACCACGCGCTGGCCTACGCGAAACAGCGAAAACAATTCGGCAAAACTATTTCCGAATTTCAAGGCGTACAATTCGACCTCGCCGAAATGGCCGTAGAAGTGGAAGCCACCCGCCTGATGGTCTACAACGCGGCTCGTCTACGCGACGCCGGTCTGCCGTTTGTGACTGAAGCCGCGATGTGCAAGTATTTCGCCTCGCAGGTTGCCGAACGCACCGCGTCGCGCGCAGTCGAAGTGCTCGGCGGCGTCGGATTCACCAAGGATTATCCGGTCGAAAAACTCTACCGCGATTCAAAAATCGGCCGGATTTACGAAGGCACCAGCAATATGCAGCGGGTGACCATCGCGAAACAATTGCTCGACAAGAAGTAAGGAGTTGTACATGCGTATTTTCGGATTAGTATTGCTAGCCGCCGGTTCGATGCTGGCAGCGGATAACACCGCCGAACCCTCTCAGGCCCAGATCGACGAGATCATCCAGAAATTCGCCGCCCACGAAGCCGAGTTCGCGAAAGCGCGCGAAGCCTACATTTACAAACAGACCGCCCGCATTCAGGAGCTCGACGATTCCGGGAACACCACCGGCCGCTGGGAAACCGTCTCCGACATCATTTTTTCGTCGGACGGTAGACGCACGGAGCACGTCACCCGCTCGCCCGTATCCACGCTGAGCAAACTGATCCTGACTCCCGAAGACATGGAGGACTTGAAAAGCGTACAGCCCTTCGTTCTGACTACAGATCAGTTGTCGAAATATCAGATCCGCTATCTGGGCCGCCAGAAAGTCGATGAAATCGGCTGCTATGTGTTCGCCGTGAAGCCCATAAAGTACGAAGGCAAACAGCGCTATTTCCAGGGCGAAGTCTGGGTCGACGATCGCGATCTGCAAATCGTGAAGAGCTACGGCCGCGGCGT
>Ga0210388_10000151_pt1 | contig 71393 bp, 67 predicted proteins | sample IncBWC19OmetaG_FD_155485 | JGI IMG/M metagenome (GOLD analysis project Ga0210388, IMG submission 155485) | Forest soil microbial communities from Barre Woods Harvard Forest LTER site, Petersham, Massachusetts, United States - Inc-BW-C-19-O ... | reverse complement strand
GTCGCCCCGCGCGATGATGACTTAAGGGCATCGTTCAGATCGGCCCGCGAAGCCTGTCGCGCGGGCAACACTCCGAACAGCACGGCTGTGATGCAGGATGTAGCCAGCGCGAACAACAGCACCGGCACATCCAGCCGCACTTCCTGCGCCCGCGGAATGTAGGATCCGCCCAGCGCGAGCATCGCCCGCATCGCCCAATTGCCGAGCAGAAATCCCGCCGCGCCGCCCAACAATCCCAGCAACAGGCTCTCCGTGATCAATTGACGAAATAGCCTCGACGCACCTCCGCCCAACGCGGTGCGAATCGCGAACTCGCGGCGACGCTCACCGGACCGCGCGAGACTGAGATTCGCGACATTCGCGCAGGCGATCAGCAGCAGCGCCGCCGCCGATGCCAGCAGCAGCCACAATGCCCGCCGCGCATATCCGGAGATGGCCTCGTCGAGGGAATGCAATTCGATGGTCCACGGAGCATTGTCCGCCGGGTATTCTTTCTTCAGATTTTCCGCGACCCCTGTTATCTCGGCTCGCGCCTGACCGATCGTTACACCCGGTTTCACTCTGGCGACGACACGCAGAAAGTCGGAACGTCGCCCGGGTCCGAAATTTGCGGGATTGAGCGGCATCCACACTTCAGCCGCGGAGCGAAAAACAAAATCGGCATCGTGAAAACGCGGAGGCATTACCCCGATCACCGTGCTCAAATAGCCTGTCAAACGGAGCTGGCGGCCAATAATATGAGGATCCCGCCCAAACCGGCGATCCCAGAACTCATCGCTGAGCAGCACCACGCTGGCATTCTGGTCGCCCGGCAAAATCGCGCGTCCCAACGCCGGCTCCACGCCCAGTAGATCAAAATAATTCGCGGTGACGTATCCGACATCCAGCATTTCCGCCTCGCCCGAATCCGTAAACGGAGACCACCCCAGCGTATACGCGGCCATCCCGGTGAAGGACCGGCATTGTTCACTCCAGTCCTTGAGATTAGGCGGCGAGGACGGTTCGCGCTGGACGTTAGCCTTCAGGTTCGATTCCCAAATCGCCACCAGGCGAGAAGGATCCGAGTAAGGGAGCGGCCGGAGCAGGACGCCGCGAATCACGCTGAAGACGGCGGTATTGGCTCCAATGCCGAGGGCGAGCGCGAGCACGGCAACGGTTGTAAAACCAGGACGCTTCACAAGCATCCGCAACCCGAATCGCAAATCGGTCAGGAGGGTCCGCATGCACATCAGACGCACGCGGAGAGGAAATCGTTGGCTTAGTTTTTAGCCTGCGGAGGCTGATAACCGGGAGGAAATGCGGCGCCTTCGCCGAAGAAATAATCTTCCATCTGCTTCAGGATGAACTCCTGCGCCTCCGTGGTGCCCAGGTTCAGCCGGTACTCGTTCATGATCATCTTCATCTGCTCCAGCCACAACTTCCAGGCCGCGAGCGAAACGTTGTCATAAATTCGTTGACCGGCCGGGTTATCGAATGGAACTTCGTCCAATCCCGGCATTTCCCTTTGAAACTTGACGCAGAACACCTTGTGCCCGGTCCGGTTTTGCTCCTCGGGCGCACGAGGATTCATCGCACCGCTGCCGCAACCCATGTGTTCAGAATAGCAGTTCGGCAAGCAACTGATTTTACGGGTAACCGCTTCCGAGCCGCGACCGCAGGAACGTCAAGCAATCCGGAGGGGAGTATTACAGCGGCGTCACGGAAGCCGGAGCCTGCGCCGCCCGCTTCGCTTTTACCGCTTCCATATATTCCGACAGTTTCAGAGGCAGCCGGGCACCCTTCTCCATATGGCGTTGAACAGCCTTCTGGTACCGGCGCAACGTCTCCCGCTTGGACGACTCGCGCAAGTTACAGCTCTCGATATCCAGGAGCAATTCAACCTCCCAGGGCCGGAAGGTGTTGCGATGCATATTACCGCGAAGCAGTTCCTGAATAAGGCGGTTAAACTGCGCCAAGACTGCGTCGCTGTCAGGTAGGGAATCGTGCACGTATCGTCCCGTTCGTTCTGAATTCTAACACGACTGACAACCCGCGCGCACGATTATCTTCTTTCCTTAGCGAGCTTTGCGCCTTTACCTGAAATGGCCCTTTACTTCTTAGGCCGCCGAGCCTCGATCACCGGTATCAACGAATAGGCCGACTCCGATGAACTCTGCCTCGACCGCTGCGAAATCTCGTTGTTCAAACTCGAAACGAACTGCTCGATCTGGTGCTGCATCTCCGCCATGCGCTCCCGCATGTTCAGGATAATCTCCACCCCCGCCAGGTTCACGCCCAAATCCCGCGTCAACTTGAGAATCACTTCCAGCCGTTCCAGATCCTGATCCGTATAGAGCCGTGTATTTCCCTCGCTCCGCGAAGGTTTCAGCAATCCCTCGCGCTCATAAAGACGCAGCGTCTGCGGATGAATCTGATACTGTTCGGCCACCGCCGAGATCATGTACGCGGCTTTGTTTCTTTTTGCCATGTCAGACTTTCGCCCACAGTTCAGCGCGCGGATCTTCCGGATGCAGCGTCGCGTATTCCCGCAGCAACTCCTTGGTCCGTTCGTCGTGCACCACCGGAGCCTCCAACGTCACTTCCACCAGTTGATCGCCGCGCGCACCCGTCCGCGAATTCAGCACGCCCTTTTCCCGCAGCCGGAACTTCTGTCCGTTTTTGGTGCCCTGCGGAATCTTCAGCAAGGCCCTTCCATCGATGGTCGGCACTTCGATCTTGGTTCCCAATCCGGCTTCGTCGATGCGCACCGGCACCGTAATTTCGATATCGTCGCCGTCGCGCCGGAAAATCGGATGCGGCTCGACGCGAATCGTTATATAAAGGTCGCCCGAAGGCGCTCCATGCGTCCCCGAATTTCCTTTCCCCGCCACCCGCAGCCGCGACCCCTGCTGCGCGCCCGGAGGAATGCGGACATCCACCGTCTCGGTTTTCGAAATCAGCCCGTCGCCGTGGCACGTCGAGCACTTATTGCGCAAACGCCCCGTCCCGTCGCATTTCGGACACGTCAGGCTGAACTTCATCGCCCCCGCCGTCTGCGTCACGCTGCCGCTGCCGTTACACTCCGGACAAACTGCATTCGCGCCGGGCTTCGCCCCCGTTCCATTGCACGTCGGACAGGTCTCCTGGCGCGTAATGTTCAAACGAACCTGCGTCCCTTTGATCGCCTGCCAGAAATCGATACTCAACCCGTACTCGAGATCCGCGCCTTTTTCCGGAGGAGCCGTGCTCGCATCGGTAGCCTTCCCTCCCCCGAACCACTGGCTGAATATATCCTGAAAGTTAGAGGAGCCTTCCGTCGCCGTGTGCCGTCCGCCGCCTGCGCCCTGGTAAGCGTCGGTAAAATCGAATCCCCCAAACCCCATGTTAGGGCCGCGCTGCGCGCCCCCTCCGCCGGCCCCGCTCTGCGGCATCCCGTTCTCCGAATAGAAGCCGTACTGATCGTACATCTGCCTCTTCTTCGGCTCGCTCAGGATGTCGTAGGCTTCCTGAACGTCCTTAAAACGGCCTTCCGCAGCCTTATCGCCGGGGTTGAGATCGGGATGGTGTTTACGCGCGAGTTTCCGGTAGGCCTTGCGAATTTCATCCGCATCGGCGTCTTTCGACACCCCGAGCGTCTTGTAATAATCTGCTGCCATAGCTCAAGTCCATGGCGCCAGACGCGTCAGTTTTCACTGGCGTCTGGCACCCGGGCGCGTCGCCTACTTCTTGTCTTCGACGTCGACAAACTCGGCATCGACCACATCGTCCTTCTTCTTCTCAGACGTCGCGCCGTCCTGCGGTGGAGCACCCGTCGGAGGCTGCGTCGACCCGGATGACGACGTCTTATACATCGCCTCCGCCAGCTTATGGCTGGCCTGCGTCAGGTTGTCGACCGCTTTATTGATGTCTTCCACAGACCCGTTCTGCATCGTCGTCCGCGTCGACGCCAGTGCGTCTTCCACCTGCTTCGCGTCCGTGTCGCTGATCTTGTCGCGATGGTCTTTCAGCATCTTTTCGACCTGATACACCATCGAATCCGCCCGGTTGCGAGCGTCGATCTCGTCCTTGCGCCTCCGGTCGTCGGCCGCGTTGGCCTCGGCGTCCTTCGCCATCTTATCGACCTCTTCTTTGCTCAAGCCCGAAGAGGACGTGATGGTGATCTTCTGTTCGTTGTTGGTCGCCTTATCTTTCGCCAGCACATTCAAAATGCCGTTGGCGTCGATATCGAACGTCACTTCGATCTGCGGAATCCCTCGTGGAGCCGGCGGAATTCCCACCAGTTGGAACACTCCCAGCATCCGGTTATCCCGAGCCAGCGCGCGCTCGCCCTGATACACCTTGATCTCCACCGAAGTCTGACTATCCGCCGCCGTCGAGAACGTTTCACTCTTGCGCGTCGGAATCGTCGTGTTGCGTTCAATCAGCTTCGTGAACACTCCGCCCATCGTCTCGATGCCCAGCGACAGAGGCGTCACATCCAGCAGCAGAACATCCTTTACTTCGCCGCCCAGAACGCCGCCCTGCACCGCCGCGCCGATCGCCACCACTTCATCCGGATTCACGCTGCGATTCGGATCTTTTCCGAACAGGTTGCGGACAATCTCCTGCACCTTCGGGATACGAGTCGATCCGCCCACTAGCACCACTTCGTCGATTTTCGAAGGATCCAAACCGGCATCGGCCAGCGCCTTCTTGCAAGGTTCCACCGAACGGTCCAGAATATCGGCCACCATCTGCTCGAACCGCGCGCGCGTCAGTTTGATCGCCAGGTGCTTCGGCCCAGTCGCATCGGCCGTCAGGAACGGCAGGTTGATTTCAGTCTCGAACAGCGTCGAAAGCTCGATCTTGGCCTTCTCCGCCGCTTCCTTCAGCCGCTGCAAAGCCATCATGTCTTTCGAAACGTCGATGCCCTGATCCTTCTTGAACTCGGTAATCAGCCAGTCGATAATCCTCTGGTCGATGTTGTCGCCGCCCAGGTGCGTATCGCCGTTGGTCGACTTCACTTCCACCACGCCGTCGCCCACTTCGAGGATCGAAACGTCGAACGTGCCGCCTCCGAAATCGTACACCGCGATGGTCTCGTTCTTCTTCCGGTCCAGGCCATAAGCCAGCGCCGCCGCCGTCGGTTCATTGATGATGCGCAGAACTTCCAGGCCCGCGATCTTGCCCGCGTCCTTCGTCGCCTGCCTCTGCGCGTCGTTGAAATACGCCGGCACCGTGATCACAGCCTGCGTAACTTTCTCGCCCAGATAAGCCTCAGCCGCTTCCTTCAGCTTGCCGAGGATCATGGCAGAAATCTCCGGAGGAGAATACTTTTTGCCGCTGATATCGATCCACACCGAATCGTTGTCGCCCTTCACTACCTTGTAGGGCATCAGCTTCATCTCTTCCCCAACTTCGCTGAAGCGGCGTCCCATGAAGCGCTTGATTGAATAGACCGTGTTTTCGGCGTTCGTAACTGCCTGACGTTTCGCCACTTGTCCTACGAGACGTTCTCCGCTCTTGGCGAATCCAACCACCGAAGGCGTGGTCCGTCCACCTTCTTGGTTCGGGATGACGACCGGCTGGCCGCCCTCCATGACAGAAACAACGGAGTTCGTGGTGCCAAGGTCAATCCCAATGATCTTGCTCATAAATCTTCCTCTCGACGAGTAACTTGAGGCTCCTATTAGCCTGTTAGCAGTATGCAATATTAGTGTTGCGTTGTCAAGTTTAGTTTGTCTTGCGAAATGTACATCATAATTGTAGAATATGTACGTGGCAGTCAACATCACCGAATTCCGCCGTAATCTCTTCCAGTTGGCCGATCGCGCCCTCCAGGGAGAACCCGTTGAATTCGTTCACAAAGGGATAGTTTTTAAGCTGGTTCCAGAGACGCGGGCTTCCAAACTTTCCAGGTTGACCAAAGAGGCGGTCGTCGCCCCCGGAGCCAGCCTCGACACATTCGAGCTACTGAAGGAAATGGAAGCCGAGTGGCAACAGGACTGGTCTGAGATTTGAGCCTCTACATCGACACCCATATCGTGATTTGGCTGTGCGAAGGCCTCACCGAAAAACTGACGCCCGATGCATCTCGCGCCATCGAATCCTCGCAAATTGAAATCTCGCCGATGGTGCTGGTTGAGCTGCAATATCTCTTTGAGATAAAGAAAATATTAAAGCCTCCCATGGCGCTATTCGATCAATTGCAGACGTTAATCGGATTGCGAATGAGCGAGCATCCATTTACGTCGGTAGCTCAAACAGCCTTGTTTGAAACCTGGACGCGAGACCCCTTCGATCGCATGATTGTCGCGCAGGCGCGATCCGATGGATATTCCGGATTGGTTACCGCCGATGCGAAAATTCACGAGAATTATTCAAAAACAATCTGGAATGTAAAGTCTTCTTAAGCCCCGTAACGACGGGCTTCCGGTTTACGTTTCTCAATCATAGACGCTGACAAAATTCAGACAGCGATCGACAATTCGAACAAGGAGACTGGACAAATGAAAAAGACTATTTTAGCGACGGTAGTGTGCCTGGGCGCGGCGATTGGCTCCGCGCAGACGATGGAAAACCTGAAGGTGACCCTGCCCATAGCGGCGAAGGTCGGCAATGTATACCTGCCCGCGGGCAATTACTCGATTCATGAGCTGAACAGTTCGGTGATCGAGATTTCCTCCGACGACCGCAAGGGCCCGAACACTTTCGCCACGGTGAATACCATCACGGGCTCGAAAGCCGCGGATCACAGCAAAATCGTCCTCCGCAAAGAAGACAACGAATATCAGGTTGATCAGATCTGGATCGAAGGTCAGGACCTGGGCTTCGAACTGACCACTGCTGAGTAATTAGCGCGCGATATCTTTCCAATCGCGTTCGTAATACCGGACCAGCACCTGATCGTTCAGTCGATTGACCTCGGCCTCGACCGGAGTCATATCGGCGGGAAAGTTGAACAGTTCGGGAATTGTCGCAACAGTGAGGAACCGCAGACCCTCCGGCAGATGGGCCGGCGGTTCCCAACTCTCTCCGGCAATCGTGAAACCCCACTCCCCGAAACTGGGAACGTAAACGTGATAAGGCCAGGTTTTAAAGCCGGCCTGCTTGAGCGTATCGACAATGCACCAATAGGACTGGCGGGCAAACATAGGAGACGTGCTCTGGACAACAACAAGACCTCCTGGCGCCACATGACGCTTCAGGAGGCGGTAAAACGCACTGGTATAAAGTTTGCCCAAGGAATAATTGGTAGGATCGGGAAAATCAACCACCACGAAATCCCAAGTCTGTTTATTTTCGTCGAGCCATGGAAAGGCATCCGCATTAATCACATGCACCCGCGGCGCGCGAAACGAATAATCGTTGAGTGGCGCGAGCATCGGGTGTTCCGTAAATAACCTGGTCATCTCCGGATCGAGATCCACCAGCGTGATGCTTTCGAGATTCGGATACTTCAACAACTCCCGCACCGCTAAGCCATCGCCCCCGCCGAGCACCAACGCCCTCCTCGCATTCGGCAGCGACGACAAACCAGGATGCACCAGGCATTCGTGATAGCGATACTCATCGCGCGAAGAAAATTGCAGGTGTGAGCTGAGGAACAGCCGCAGATCGTCCTTCCACTTGGTCACGACAATCCTCTGATAGCGCGTGTTCCGCTCAAAGATGATTTCGTCCGCGTAAAGCTGATTGTCAGCCGTCGCTGAAATCCAGTTGGACGCGAACATCCCTCCACCCAGCAGCAGCAGCACCGCAATGCACGACGACCGGACCCGCCACGGCGAATGTAACTGGTCTTCAAATAAAAAGGTCGACCACAGCGCGACTCCGGCATTGATGATCCCGAACATGATCGCGGCCCGCACCAAGCCGAGCTTCGGCACCAGCCACAAGGGAAACGCAATCGAGGCGGCCAGCGCTCCCAGATAATCGAACGTCAGGACATGCGAAACCAAGTCGCCGAATTTGAATTTTCCCTCGAGAATCCGCATCAGCAGAGGAATTTCGAGTCCCACCAAAGCTCCCACCGCGATCACTAATAAATACAGGCAGAGCCGGAAACTGTGCGTATACGCGAACGCGAGAAACAGCGCCGAGGAGGAAAATCCACCGACCACTCCCACCAGAAGCTCGATCTGCACAAACCACGCGACCAGCGACCCTTTGAGATATCTTGAGACCGCGCTCCCGATTCCCATCGCGAACAGGTACGTCCCGATGATGGTCGAAAATTGCAGGACGCTATCGCCCAGCAGGTAGCTGGCAAGCGTCCCGGCGATCAGCTCATAGATCAGTCCGCACGCGGAGATGAGCAGGACCGAGAGAAAGAGAACTACGGGCATTCACCACGCATTAATGGACCGCCGCGGCGATGATGATGCACATCCCCAGCGAAATTGCGCCGATCAGAATCGCCAACGCGATATTCTTGTCCTCGACAATCTCCCGCCACAGATGATAGGGCGTCATCTTATCCAGAATCGCGAAGCAGAAAATAAAAATCACGATGCCGAGAATCGCGTAGATCGCGGCGTTGAGCAGATTGCCAGGATGAAAATCAGCCATGGTCACTTTCCTCCGACGTATCTTGGATAAAACGCATAGTGCGAACGATACGCGCCGGGATTATCGCGCACCGTCTTCGGCGCAACCTTCGTCTGGTTGACGCTCGACATCGTCCAGCCCCGAAATTCGGCGACGGTCGCCGCTGAGAGCATCATCATGCTGTAGATCAGGTAGCCAGCATAGCGCATTAAGTTCAGCCTCCTCCAGTTGTGGGTGGATAATCGCTGGTCGCCCAGCGGCGGGTCTCAAAAGCAACGGAGCGAATGCTCACCCAGATCGGAGGAATCAGCAGCAGCAAAGCCGCCAGCCAGAACCATCCGTAAGTGGGCACGTCGTGCCGGATCGTGATTTCGTAATACACCGATTTGCCGGCCACCGGAAGCGCGCGCGGCCGGTTACCGGACCCGAACTGCGCGGCCGGCTTCGGAGTTGGAGTGGGCGTCGGCGTCGGCGTAGGCGTAGGTTTCTCCGGAGGCGTCTGCGACCCCTCCATTTCCGGCTCGACGCGCAAATAATAGCGGCCCGCGGGCACGTGAGGAATAATTGCGGTCGACGACTGGCCACCCTCCGACCACGACCCGTCGCCATCGGAGCCCGCGTAATAACTCACCTCGCGCCCGAAATCGAACGCGTCCCCGGTGCCTTCATTAATCAGAGTGAGGTTGAAATAGGCCCAGTTATTGATCAGATTCGTTTGAATCGTCAGCTCCAGGTTGCTGGTGCGGCCCGCGACATCGAAATCTTTAGTAACGAAAGACGGCTCGCCTTTGTCAGTCGTGGAGTAATGATAGTGCTCGTCGAACACCGTATCGCCGTGGCTCAGCGCTCCGAACATCCCGGCGATCACCGCCAGCGCCAGCAGCATCAGCGCGAAGAGTCCCCATGTCCCTCCGGCTTTTCCTTGATAAGGCGACGGCTGGTTGAGATAGACCCCCTGTGGACGCGGCGCGCTCCCCGGAAGCGAGAACGCCTTCCAGAGATCCGCTCCCTTTATGTACTCGCCCTTCGACCAGGTGACTTCGTCGCTAGTGGTCTCCGAGGAAAGCACGAACGGCGGGTAAATGAAATCGTCGGCCAGCACTTCTTCGCCGACCTTCACGCGCCAGGGAAATTCCCCGATCACAAAGGCGGTGGTCGCCTGCGCCCCTGTGAAGTGCCCGTACAAAGCGCCTTCGAAATAAACCGCGGGCCGGGCTCGATAGGCCCTTCGCACCGGCAGCGACTCGACGGGCGTAACAAAATTCCAGTGGCCCTGATAATTGGTGAGATAGCGGAATCCTTTATAAGGATTGAAGAGCAGATATTCTTCCCATTCGTAAAGGATGCCGTCCTCTTCCACGCTGCGGGTTTGAAATCCGATGACTTCCCAGGTAGCGCCGGCCCATTTTCCACGCTGTCCCAGCGGGATAAGCGGCGTCCTGCGGGATTGCGCATCTTGTGCCTCCTGCACAATTTGGAGCAGCGGAGAAGACGCGTCGAGCACCGAAAAGCACTGCGGACAAACCACGGTGAGCGCGTGCCCAAACCCGCGAAATTCAACAGGTCCCCCGCAGTTCGGGCAATACATCGCCTTAGCTTTAACAACCGGAGGCCCAACCAGAGGAGAAGCCATCAGAACCTTGCCCTCATGACCACCCCTCAAACTGCCGCACATTCTGAAGCTGCAATGCTTCGTAAGGGACAGTCTTGCCGATAAACAACATTGGCGCCGCTTCATCGCTATAATCGAGCGTCCCGAAATCGTCCGATGCCGTCCGCAAGTCCGCGAACAGCATGTTCGACTTGCCGTAAAAAGGAAACGGCAGCTCCCCCTCAACACCCTTGTAAGTCGCGATGGTCATCGTCGAAACTTCAAACTCAATATGGTTAAAGGTAAGCCGGCCGCCGCGCTGGACCTGTTGTTCCGGAGGCAGAGGAATGCTACTCGGCACTAAAAACGACACCGCGTATTGAAGCTGCGCATCGGACAGCCACCCGCTGGTGCCATCGGAGAACACGATGTGCCACTCATTCCAGCCGCCCTGCTCGTATTCATAAATGATGCGGCCGATCACGTCGAATTTCTTGTTGTGATAAGTCCCCGTGGTCAACAACTGGATCGGCGAAGGATCGGGCGGCAAATCCGCCACCTTGCCCACGTTTTTAAGAATAAGATCGTCGCGTACCAGAATCGAGTGGCAGAAAGGACAGACCGTCTGCACCGCGCTCGACCAGCGGAACGTCACCGGTGCTCCGCAACTGGGGCAGTTCGTCTGGGGCTGACTCATTCGCTATAAGGCCGGTCGAGACGCCGCACCTCAACCGACTTGGCTCCGAATTCCCTTCGCAAACACGCGTCGAAATCCCAATCGGGACGCGGCCGGCAACAGAATACATTCAAGCACAATGAGCGATGCTCCGGGAAAGTATGGCACGCGATGTGGGATTCCTGAAGCAGAGCGAGCCCGGTAATCCCTCCGCCCGGAAACTGATGCCACAGCGTTTCCCCGATCGGATGTAGGCTCATCTCCTCAATCAAACGCTCAAACAAAGCACGCAGAACTTCGAGGTCCGAAACCGACCCCGCGTCGCAATGATGCGCCTCAACAATCCACTCGCACCCGGAATTTGTGTGGGGCGGGGCCATGCCCTGCCTCAAGGCTGCGCAGTCCCGCATTCCGGACAAAACTTGGCCACCCGCGCAATGGGCTTCCCGCAATTGAAGCAAAACTTCGTCTCCGCGCCCGCCGCCGGAGCCGCTCCCGTTGGCGCGGGACCTGCCGAAGGAGGAGGAGGGACGGCAGGCCCCGCAGGTGGCGTTCCGGGATTTTCTCCCGGACGCAAAGCATTGGTCATCACGTTCGCCATGGTGAGCCCCGCGCCCAGCCCCGCGCCAATCCCAGCGAGCCCACCGCCTTCATTCGCAGCGGCGATCGGCAGCGAATTCGCGACTTGATACTGCGTGTACTTATTCATATCGCCGAGCATATTCATCCCGACGCGCGTATCCAGCATCTTCTGCAACTCTTCCGGCAGCGAGAGATTCTCGACCACGAAGCTATCGAGCGTCAAACCGAGATCCGTGAATATCGGGTTCAGCCCCTCGGCGATCTTTGTCCCCAGCACTACCTGATTCGCCGCCATATCGAGAAACGGCACGTTGCTCTGCGCGAACGCATCGGTCATGCGGCCAATAATCGTGTTCCGAAGCTGCCCTTCAATATCGGCGACGTGATAAATCTCCCGCGTGCCGCTGACCTTGGTGTGAAACGCCTTTGCGTCGCTGATGTGCCACGAATAGATTCCATAGCCGCGCAGCCGCACCATCCCGAAATCCTTATCGCGAATGGTGATCGGAGTGGCCGTACCCCACCGCTGATTCGTCTGGATGCGGGTCGAAAAAAAGTACACGTCGCTTTTGAAGGGCGACTGAAATTTCTTGTCCCAATTTTGCAGGTACGTCAGAATTGGCAACGTCTGCGTAGTCAATTTATAAAGGCCAGGCCCAAAAATATCGGCCACCTTACCCTCATTGACGAACGCGGCCATCTGCGATTCACGAACGGTTAAACTGCCCCCGTTCTGAATCTCCATGTCCTGCATCGGATAGCGGTAGGCGAGCACGCCATCCTCCGACTCGGTCCACTGGATGACATCTATCCACTGCTTTGCGATAAAGTCGCGAAGCGACATTGCGATCCTCCACTTCCGTTCAACTAATATAACGCCTAAGCCGGGCGGGTTGTTCCGGTAAAGTAACCTTATGGCGTCTTGTCTATGGCTCATGCGTCACGGGGAAACCGAGTGGACCCTCACCGGCCAGCACACCGGCTCCACCGATCTGCCGCTGACACCGGAGGGCGAACGGAAGGCCTCCGCAGTCGGTAACCGCCTTGCCGGCAAGAAGTTCGCGGCCGTTTATGTGAGTCCGATGACGCGTGCCCGGGAAACCTGCCGCATCGCCGGCTACGGCGACGGCGCCATCGTGACCCCCGATCTGTGCGAATGGAACTATGGTTCCTATGAAGGCCTCACCACCAACGAGATCCATAAAACCGCCCCCGAGTGGACCATCTGGACCGCAACTCCCCCCGGCGGAGAGACCATAGACCAGGTAGCCGCCAGAGCCCGTCGCGTGATCCATTCGACTCCGGATGGTGATGTAGCTATTTTCGGACATGGGCACATGCTGCGCGTCCTCACCGCCTGTTGGCTCGAAGTGGACCCGCACATGGGCCGCTGCTTCGCGCTCTCCACCGGCTCGATCAGTGTGCTGGGGCACGAACGGGAAACTCCGGTGATTCAGATGTGGAATCAGACCTCATAATAGAAATGTGGAAAGAGTCTGGCTATGGCCGAATCTGCTGAGCCTCGATGCGCCAATCGTGGCCCTGTTATGGCAGATCCTGTTCGCCCGCTGTTTCCACGCCCGGGTGGATTTACTGCCGTCAGTTCTCCTGGTACTGGCAGTATGGCTGATCTACGCCGCGGATAGAACATTAGATGCCTGGACCGGATCAAGCCTTCGCCCCCGCCACGAATTCTATCGCCGTCATTGGCGAGCCTTGCTGCCGCTCTGGCTCCTCGTACTCGCGGCAGGATCGGCGCTCGCGTGGCGGCTTACGCCCCAGTTACTTTTGAGCGGAATGGCACTGGGCGCCGCAGTTCTGACGTACTTCGCGCTGCTGCACCACGGAATCTTCCAAAAGACCAAGGAAGCGGCCGTCGCTCTGCTATTCGGCCTCGGAGCGACGCTGTCGGCCTGGCCGAACGTCCGCACGGCAGCCGACATTGAAGCGATCGCACTCTTCTCCTGCCTGTGCTGGATCAACTGCGTCGCCATCGAGCATTGGGAAGGCGAATCGGAGTGGCCCATCGCCGCCGCTGCCGGATTCGTAGCGTTAGCAGCTGTGCTGCTCCTGCTATTTTCCAATCGTCCCGTACTAGGCGGAGCCGTCGCAGCCAGCGCACTAGCCTTCGTGCTGCTCGACTGCGCCCGCCGCCATTTCTCGCGCGACGCCCTCCGCGTCCTGGCGGACGTTGCCCTGCTGAGCCCCCTGTTTTTGCTGCCCGTCGCAGGAATGCATTTTTGAACTGCGATTCGATAGCCCGGTGGTATCGATGGCTCGAATACGCCGCGTTCGGCAGCGCTCTGCGGAAGCGCCGCGAAGCTTTCCTGTTCGAGCTGGGCAACCCCCAAAAAGTTCTCGTGCTCGGCGACGGCGACGGCCGCTTCCTCCATTTGTTCACAGCCCTCTATCCCAACGCGCGCGTAGACGTAGTCGACGTCAGCGCCCGCATGATCGAACTGGCCAAGACTCGCGTACCGTCGGCTACCTTCCATCTCGCCGATGCTCGCGAATTCCCATTCGAGCAAAACTACGACCTGGCAGTCGCCCACTTCTTCTTCGATTGTTTCGAAACCGCGGAGCTTCACGCGCTCCTGCCCCGCATCCCTACAAACACCTGGCTGGTATCCGAGTTCCGGAACAAGCGCTGGTCCTGGCTAATCATCCGAGGCCTCTATTTTTTCTTCCGCCTGACAACGGGGTTGCGCGTAACTTCCCTGCCGGACCATCGAGCCGTGCTATCCGGCCTCGGCTACCGGATCGAGAAGGAACAGTCAGGCCTCGCAGGGTTGGTGGTATCGGAGCTATGGATGCGAGTGTAATATTCAGCCATCGCCGGTTAGGTTTTAAATCAGCGTTCGTCGGAGTTCATCAGCGGCCAATGTTTCTTTCGCGCTGCCTCATGCGGCGGATTCCGAGCGGTGATCGTAGGCTTCTTCAGCCAGACGTTCGCGGTTACGGGCGCGTCTGGCTGCGCTGATTTGCAGTTCTGAAAAAACGAAGCCATCGGCGGAGTGGTCGTAGATTTCTCCTGTGTCCTCATGCATTTCGACGATGTCGAGAAGGTCGTTCAGATCGTGTTGTTCCTGGGCCCGGCGGATTTTCTGGAGTTCGCGGAGCTGGATGACGGTCCTTTCGAATTGACGGGCCAGGCGCTGGCTGTGCATGCTCAGGTTGGCTAATGCTTTGGACTGGCTTTCGAGAGCGGCGACGATGGACATGGCGTCCTGGACCTGTTGCGGGGAATCGGAGAACGGGTTGAGCCGGCTGGCAACTCCGAGGGTAAGGAGATTGGTTTCCAGGGCAGCGACGCGATTGAGGCGCCAGGAGGCGTCGGCAAGGGCTTGGACTAGATGTTGTTCGGTGGCACCGCTGGGATGGTACTCGTCGGCGAAGGATTTTAGATGGGACTGGTACGCGCGCAGGTCTTCTGTCGGCATGACGACGATTTGACCGGTTAGTCCGTGGCGGAGGGCGTTTAGGGAGGATTGCTTCTTGCCTTCCTCGGTTTTGGGGCCGGTGGAGTGTTGGGCATTCGCCCGGTTGATTTCGATGCGTGATGGAGTTGACATGGTTTCCTTTACGCTTGTTTGTAGCATCGGAGGGGTTCGGGAGTGCGCGAGTGGAAACGGGAGGTGGTTGAAAAGGGTGGAGTTGGTAATGTGCGTCGGTTGGGAAAAAAGGTTGCTTACGGGAGAAAAGTAAAGAATAAATGGCCGCTGATGAACGCTGATTAAGAAATTACAGCAAGTGATATTTCACCAAAAACTCACGAGTAGCCTGGTGAATCCTCACCCTCTCCTCCGGCGTGAAATTCCCGTGCTTCCCCCCAGGGATCGTCACCAATTGATTCGGAACGTCGGCCTTGTCCAGAGCCTCATGCAACCGAACCGAGTGAGAGTACGGCACCGTAGGATCCTGATCGCCCTGAATCATCAAAATTGGAGGCAGACCCGGGCGCACATACTCGAGCGGCGAGACTCGCTTCGCGATCAGTTCCCGATCCGGCCTGCTCCCCAGCCATTGCACGGCGTAGGCTTTCTGATTCGGACCATCGAGAAGATCCACCACATCGGTAATGCCGTACCAATCGAGAATCGCGGCGACCTTCGGCAGATCCGGTCCTGGACACTGATGGTCCAGACCCGCAGACTGCGGGATCATGCCCGTGGTCAGCGCCAGATGTCCTCCCGCCGATTCGCCGGTGACCACCAGTTTCGTGGGATCGATATTGTAGTCCCGCGCGTGCACGCCGATCCAACGCAAAGCGCACAGGCAATCCTCGACAGCCGCCGGAGCCGGCGAAATCTTCTCCAAACGATACTCTACGTTCACCACATTCCAGCCCATCTCGAAATATGGAAACAAGGGAAAGACCGATGTCTCCTTCGATCCTCCGGTCCAGCCTCCTCCGTGAATGAAAATGATGGTCGGCTGCGGACCTGCCGCATCGCGGCGCTGGTACACATCGAGCTTGGTCTCGAAATTGTTCTGCATGCCGTAGACGATGTTCGGCTTGACGATGTAGCGATTCTGCGCCTCAGCCGCCCAGGTGGCTTTTTCAGACAGTTGCGCATTGAGCGTGACGCAAGCAAGAAAGAGCAGCGTTGCCTTCAGAGTCTGTGTGAAAAGTCGTTCGACAGGCGAAACCGCCTGTCCCACCGTTCCGTAACTGCTTGCTTTGTCGTGGTGGGGCATGCGGTTCCGCCTGCCAATCACAGATCCCAGCGACTTTTCACACAGACTCTTCAGCATGAGGCTCACGATATCAGACAATGGAATTTCATGAAAGCCCTCGTCAAGAGCAAACGTGAGCCCGGCTTGTGGCTCGAAGACATAGAAGCGCCCAGCCCCGGAATGAATGACGTTTTGATCCGCGTGCACCGCGCGGGCATCTGCGGAACGGACGTCCATATTTATAAATGGGACGACTGGGCCCAGCGAACGATTCCAGTGCCGATGGCCATCGGTCACGAATTCGTCGGCGAAGTGGTCGAAGCCGGATCGAACGTCGCCGATTTTCACCCCGGCGATATCGTCAGCGGCGAGGGTCACGTAGTGTGCGGACGCTGCCGCAATTGTCTCGCCGGCCGCCGTCATTTGTGCGCCCACACCATGGGAGTAGGCGTGAATCGTCCCGGCGCGTTCGCCGAGTATATCGTCCTGCCGATGACCAACATCTGGCGTCACGCGCCCACGGTCGATCTGGATATCGCCGCGATCTTCGATCCCTTCGGCAACGCGGTGCATACCGCTCTGTCGTTCCCGGTCTTGGGCGAAGACGTGCTGGTTACAGGTTGCGGACCCATCGGATTAATGGCCGTCGCGGTCGCGAAGCATGCCGGAGCACGATTCGTAGTGGCGACGGATATAAATCCCTTCCGTCTGGAGCTTGCAAAGAAACTGGGTGCGACAGTCGCGCTCGACGTATCGAAAGGCACGCTGACTGAGGTGCAGCAGCAGCTTGGGATGAAGGAAGGCTTCGACGTGGGCCTCGAAATGTCAGGCAACGGACAAGCCTTTCGCGACATGCTGGCCAACATGAGCCACGGAGCGAAAATCGCTATGCTCGGCATTCCCGACAAAGACATGTCGATCGACTGGCGGACCGTGGTGTTCAACATGTTGACCATCAAGGGCATTTACGGCCGTGAAATGTACGAGACATGGTACAAAATGACGGTCATGCTCGAATCGGGTCTGGATATCAAGCCCGTGATCACCCATCGTTTTCACTACACCGAGTTTGAGAAGGGTTTCCAGGCGATGATCGGAGGAAATGCGGCTAAAGTGGTCTTGAATTTTGACTGAAACTAATCATCTTTCTAGGCATCATATGTCGTGTAGCCGACATTTGTTGCATAGGAGATCTTCTCATGAAGTACATTGCTCTGCTGGGACGAATTCTGTTCGCTTTCATCTTTGTGATCGCCGGAGCTGCGCATTTCACCAAGGCGGACATTGGATACGCGGAATCCGCCGGCGTGCCGATGGCCTCGATCATCGTGCCTTTTTCGGGATTGATGGCCGTGGTTGGCGGATTGAGCATCGCGCTGGGATACAAAGCGAAGTGGGGAGCGTGGCTGATCGTACTGTTCCTGATTCCCGTAACGCTGACCATGCACGCGTTCTGGAAGGCGACCGATCCGCAAATGATTCAAAATCAGCAGGTGCACTTCTTCAAGAACGTTGCGATGTTGGGAGCGGCGCTCATGATCACGCAGTTCGGCAGCGGTCCCGCGAGTCTGAAAGACTGATCGGCGATATACTGATCGACAATGCGGCTTGTCGCGTTTATCGCCGTAATGTCGGTCAGTTTTGGAGCCGACTTCGATTTCTTCGAAAAGAAAATCCGGCCGGTGCTGGCGGAAAAATGCTATGGGTGCCATAGCGCGGCGGCGAAGAATCCGATGGGCGGACTGATGGTGGATTCGGGCGCCGGGTTGCAGCATGGCGGAGCCTCGGGTCAATCCGCGGTGATCCCCAATTCGCCCGAAAAGAGCCTTCTGCTCGCGGCCATCAAGCGCGAAGGAAAACTCAAAATGCCTCCCGGCGCCGCGCTGGCTCCTGAGGTCGTGGCAGATTTCGAAACCTGGATCAAGATGGGCGCCCCCGACCCTCGCCCCGAAGTTTTGCCGCCTCCCGCCTATAACTTCGAAGAAGCGCGAAAATTCTGGTCGTTTCAACCGGTGCAGGAGCCGGTTGTGCCGAAAGTCCGCGATGCGGCTTGGTCGAAGAATGCGATCGACCGATTCATCAAAGCGAAGCTTGATGAGAAAAAGCTCGCGCCGGTGGGGTTGGCGTCGAAGCGCGCTTTACTGCGGCGCGCCACGTTCGACTTGACGGGGCTGCCGCCGACGCCGGAGGAGATGTCGGCGTTTCTCGCCGATCAATCGCCCAAGGCGTTTGAGAAAGTGGTCGACAGGCTGCTCGCCACCCGTGCTTATGGAGAGAAATGGGGACGGCACTGGCTCGATCTGGTGCGCTACGCGGATACGTCTGGCTGCAATTCCGACTATCCGATGCCGGATGCGTATCGGTATCGGAACTGGGTAATCCAGGCGTTCAATGACGACAAGCCTTACGACCGGTTTCTGCGGGAACAAATTGCCGGGGATTTGCTGCCCGATGCCGGTAAAGATGGGATTATCGCGACCGGTTATCTGGCGATCGCGCGCCGCTTCGGGTCGCGCAACAACGAATTTCATTTGACGATCGAGGATACGATCGACAATGTCGGCAAGACGATGCTCGGCCTCAGCGTGGCTTGCGCGCGCTGCCACGACCATAAGTTCGATCCAATCCCTTCGCGCGATTACTACGCGATGTACGGAATTTTTCAGAGCACGAAGTATGCGTTTCCCGGCACCGAGATTTATCACCACGCGAAGGATTTCACGCCCCTGGTCGATGGCGCGGACGCGGCTCGACTGATCGCATATCAGAAGGACACGTCGCAGATCGACGAACGGGTGGAGGACGTGATGGCCGGCCGCGTCGGTAAGGATTGGGGCGAGGCCGAAAAGCAGAAGGAGTATCAGGCGCTACGGGAGCGCATGGCCGTGCTCGAGAAGAATTTCCCTGCGGTTCCGAAGGCTTACGCGGTGAGCGAAGGCACTCCGGCGAACGCGCGGGTGCAGCGCAAAGGCGAACCGAAGAACCTGGCGGAGGAAGTTCCACGCGGGTTTCTGACCATCCTTGGCGGCGCGAAATTGCCTCCCGAGGAAAAAGGCAGTGGGCGGCGCGAGCTCGCGGATTGGATCATGGACAATCCTTTGATGGCTCGGGTGATGGTCAATCGGATCTGGCAATATCATTTCGGCAAAGGGATTGTCGGCACTCCCAGCGATTTCGGGGCCCGCGGCGACCGGCCGGTGAATCCGGAGCTGCTGGATTATCTGGCGGCGCGGTTCAAGGAGTCCGGGTATTCGGTCAAGGCGATGCACAAGCGGATGATGTTGACGCGCGCCTATCGGCTGGCGAGCGACGGCGCGAACTATCCCGGCGATCCGAAAAATCTTTATCAATGGAAGTTCGATCGAAGGCGGCTGGACGCCGAGGAGATTCGCGATGCGATTCTGGCGGTGGCGGGGGATTTGGATCCGAAGATGGGCGGTCCGCACCCGTTTCCTGCGGAGACGAGTTTCCAATACACGCAGCATCAGCAGTTTTTCGCGGTCTATGACAATCGTCAGCGCAGCGTCTATCTGATGCAACAGAGGCAGAGGAAGCAGGCTTGGCTGGACACATTCGATGGCGCGGACCCGAACGCGAGTACGCCGAAGAGGTCGCCGGGAGAGACTTCGTTGCAAGCGCTGGCGATGTTGAATAGCTCCTTCTTGAATGAACAGGCGAATGTTCTGGCGGCTCGGGCCGCGGCGGCGTCCTCGACAGAGAAAGGGCGGATCGGCTACGCGTACGGGCTGTTGTTTGGGCGCGCGCCGGCGGCTGATGAGGTCCGTGATTGCGTTAAGTTTTTGGCGGACGCTCGGGCGGAGATGAGGGATGGGGCGTTGGCTGGTTTGATGCATGTGTTGCTGGCTAGCGATGAGTTTTTGTTTGTTGATTAATATGATTACGGAATACTTACAGCGGCGACACGAGTGTCGACGCGGCACGCACGAGTGCGTGCGCCACAAGCGGGGAGAAATGTCATGAGTTGCGATTGTTCTCGCCGGCAAGTGGTTCGGAGCCTGTTTACGGGCTCATTGTTGTTTCCGGCTGTGCTGCAGCAGCTTTTTGCCGATGGAGACGACACGCTGCCGCGCGCGCCGCATTTTCCGGCGAAGGCGAAGCGCGTCATTTTTATGTACATGCCGGGCGGCGTGTCGCATGTCGATTCGTTCGATTACAAACCGAAGCTGATCGCGGCGGCGGAGGCTAAGGAAAAGGCTCCGAATGGGAAGCTTTATCTACGGCCCGTGTGGGATTTCAAACCTCGCGGGCAATGCGGGATTATGGCCAGCGATTTGTTTCCGCATGTGGCCGACTCGCTGGACGACATTTGTTTGATCCGGTCGATGCGCGGGGATCATAGCGATCATTTTCAGGCGGCGCTGGGGATTCATACCGGGTCGGTGACGGTGGCGCGGCCGAGCATCGGGAGCTGGGTCAGTTACGGTCTGGGAACCGTGAATCAGAATCTGCCGTCGTTCGTGGTGCTGGCGCCGAAGCTGCCGTACACAGGGGCGCAGGCGTGGTCGTCGGATTTTCTGCCGGGGTGCCATTCGGGGACGCTGGTGAGCTCGGGTCCGGACCCGATTCCCAATCTCGCGCGGAGTGCGCCGACGCAGAAAATGGAAGATCTCGAACTGGGGTTGCTGGGGCGATTGAACCAGAGGCACCAGATGTCACGGCCGGAAGATCCTGCGCTGGCGGCGCGGATTAAGACCTTCGAGACGGCGTACGGGATGCAGATGCAGATGCCGGAGGTGCTGGATCTATCGAAGGAAACGGATGCGACGCTGAAGCTCTATGGCCTGGAGCGCGGCAGCACCAAGGGGTTCGCGTGGCAGTGCATTATGGCCCGAAGGCTCGCCGAGAGAGGCGTGCGGTTTATCGAGTTGATCGACGTGGGCGCGTCGGATAACTGGGATGCGCACTCCAACATAAAGTCGCACGAACCTTTGGCGCGCAACGTCGATCAGCCGATTGCGGGGTTGTTGAAAGATTTGAAGTCGCGTGGAATGCTCGAAGACACGTTGGTGGTTTGGACTACGGAGTTCGGGCGCAGTCCGTTTGTGGACGGGCCTGACGGGCGGAGTCATTACAATAAGGCGTTCTGTTCCTGGATGGCGGGCGGAGGCGCGAAGCCAGGGATCGCTTGGGGACAGACGGACGATTTTGGGGCCAATATCGCTGAAAACGAGGTCCACGTACACGATTTCCACGCGACGATCCTGCACCTGCTGGGGTTCGATCACACCAAGCTGACGTTTCGATATGCAGGCCGGGATTTCCGGCTGACGGATGTTGCGGGGAACGTCGTCAAGGGCATGCTGGCTTGAAAAGAAGTAGCCAGTAGCCAGTAGCCAGTAGCCAGTAGCCAGAATACGCGTTAATTGAGTTTCAGTGGCGTGATTATGCCGTTTTTCTTTACGCCGAGTTGGATTGGCCTGGGAGGGCCTTTGCGCGGCACGGTCACTTCGGCCCACAGCTCTTCGTCCGCGGAGCGCAGCGATGGATCGGGAACATGCTCGGGAATAAAGTAGGCGATTTGCACCGGGGCGGTGCCGTTGCTGACGGTCACGCCGGTGCCATCGATCGAGGCGGGGCGCGCCACCAGTTTGCCCTCTTCCACCGAGTATTTCGCTTGATCGTAGACCGTTCCGTCCCGGAAACCGCGGGCTTCGGCGTTGAGGGTTAAGGAAACGTAGCGGCCGCGGATCGGCATATTGGGATCGTACGGGCGCACGCGCACCCACAGGCGAGGAAGCGTCGCGCGGTCAAGCAACAGTTTGCCGCCGATCGAGAGGACCATCGCGGTTTGCACACCGCACAGAATCAGGCCTTTGGTGAGAGCGGTCATGCCGATTGTCTCATCTGGGCGACCAGTCTGCGGCGCAATTTTTCAAGCGCCCATCCGCCCGCCAGGAACAGGACGCCGAGGCCGATGAGGCTCTCCGAACGGCCGAGCTTATCCATGACGGTTGAGAAATAGAAGCATAGAACAGTGATGGCGAATCCGGCCATGCCGAGGTTGATGCGCTCGCTGCGATGCTCGTGCATCCCCCAGGCGACGAATCCGGCCGCGCCGAGGCCACAGACGAGATAAAGCAGGGGGCTGGCGGACTGATAGGCAGTGAGGTTCAACAGAAACACCCACACGGCGGCGACGACATTGATCCAGGCTTTTTGGCGGCGCAACAGAAACGCGACGGCCAGCGGCAACGCATACGCACCCGCATAGGCGAAAAATTCTTCCTTATCGCGCGACGCGCCGAAAAACTGGTGGTCCAGAGCGAGCGCCAAGGCCCAAGGTAGAATTGCGAGACCTCCGATCCACCGCAGCGCTTTCGATTGCGGGGCGGTGAAATAGGCGATGGACAACAGGAGCATGCCCTGGCACAGGATACGGAAGACGAACTGGTCTGAGGAGGAGTGCGCGTCGACCCATTCGGCGGCGACCCAGGCGGGCGCGAGGATCGCGAGGAAGGTGAGCTGGAGCCAGTCGCGACGCAGAAGCCAAGCAACCATCGCTCCGACGGCCCACATGAGGATCGCGGAGGGCCAGTGCTCCGACATGTTGAAGATTTGGCCGGACAGGTAGATGCCCGCGCCTAATGTCGCGGTGCCGATGCCGTGCAGAGCGATGGCCAGAGCATCCATGCGCGGTGCGGCGTAGGCTCCTGCGGCGTGGAAAATCGCGACCATCAGCACGACCATCGCGAATCTGGTGGAGGGCGAAATCTCATCCCAATGGGCGGAGACGAACAGCAGGACTCCGGCGATCAGCATCATGGCGCCGAACGCGATGGCCGCGATGGCGGGCCAGCGCAGCCGGGCGGAGCCGGAATCGCGACCTTCAAAATCGCGAATGCGCGCAGCCGCTTCCGGATCGATCAACCCGGCGTCTTGCCATTTCGCGAGGGATTGTTCCCATCCAGCAGGCATTGTTCTGAATGATACATTAGTCGAATGCAGACGACGAAGTGCCGCAAGTGCGCGAGCGACCTTCCGGAGAATAGCCGTTTCTGCCTGGCCTGCGGCACCGCGGTGCAGCCGGACTCGCTGGCCACGCAGACGGTGGCGGCGTCCTCAAATTCGCAGTCGGGCTCGCAGTCGGCGAATTCTCAGTCGTCGAAGCTTCGCTTCTCCTCTTCTACATCTTCGAGTGATGGTCGATTTGTTCCCGGCGTTCTACTTGCGGAGCGGTATCGCATTATCTCGAAGCTGGGGCAGGGCGGCATGGGTGAGGTGTATCGCGCCGACGACCTGGTATTGGGGCAGGCGGTGGCGCTGAAATTTCTGCCCGCCGATGTGACGGATAATCCAGTGGCGCTCGACCGGTTCCGAAATGAGGTTCGGATCGCGCGGCAAGTCTCGCACCCGAACGTTTGCCGGGTTTACGATCTGGGCGAAATCGACGGACAGTTGTTTTTGTCGATGGAATATGTCGACGGCGAGGACCTGGGCGTTCTGCTGCGGCGCATCGGACACCTGCCGGAAGCAAAGGCGATCGAGGTTTCGCGGAAATTGTGCGCGGGGCTTGCGGCGGCGCATGAAAAAGGCGTGCTGCATCGCGATCTGAAGCCGGGCAACATTATGCTCGATTCGCACGGGCAGGTGTTGATCACCGATTTCGGACTGGCCGCGCTAGCCGGGCAGGTGGAAGGCGCGGAGGTTCGCAACGGGACGCCCGCGTACATGGCTCCGGAGCAGCTTGACGGCAAAGAAGTCACGGTGCGTAGCGAGATTTATTCGCTGGGTTTGGTGCTGTACGAAATTTTCACGGGCAAGCGTCCGTTCGAGAGCGCTACGCTGGCGGACCTGGTGCGGACGCGGAATGAAAGCGCGCCGGCGAGTCCTTCGACGTTAGTGCACGATCTGGATCCGGGTGTCGAGCGGGTGATTCTGCGCTGCATGGAGCGCGATCCGGCGCAGCGTCCTTCATCTGCGCTGGCGGTTGCGGCTGCTCTGCCGGGAGGCGATCCACTGGCGGCCGCGCTGGCGGCAGGCGAGACTCCTTCGCCGCAAATGGTGGCCGCGGCGGGCGATGCTTCCGGATTGTCACCACGCATTGCAATGGCCTGCTTGGCTTTCGTGGTGGTGGGGACGATTGCCGGGCTGGTGCTCGGCGTGAAGGATAATGCTGTCGAAATCGCGGGCTCCGATGCGTCGCCCGAAGTGCTGCGGCATCGGGCGCGGTTTGTGCTGGATGGTTTGGGGTATTCCGGCAAATCCGCCGATTCGACGCAGTCCTTCACTTTCGATGACGGCGGATTCCAGTACCAGGTAAAGAGGGCCGGTGCGAAGCCGGATTTCGCGGCTCTGCTGGCGCATCGGCCGAGGACGCTGGTGTGGTGGTATCGGGAGAGCCCGCGGGCGATGATTCCCGAAACCTGGCATAGCGATTCGTTGACGCCCACGATCCCTTGGGAGGACGATCCGGCGCGCGACGTTCCCGGGATGACGCTGCTGAGACTGGACGATCAGTCGAGGCTCATTTATTTCGAAGCGGTTCCGCCGCAGGTGCGTCCGGAAGGCGCAGCCGCACAGTCCGCGGATTGGAGCGCAGCATTCCGTTTGGCCGACCTCGATCCGAAGTTGTTTGAGAAAACAGAATCGCTGTGGACGCCTCCGCATGCGGCCGACGAAAGGCTGGCGTGGACGGGAGTGTATCCCGGAACGTCGATTCCGGTGCGCGTGGAAGCGGCGTCCTGGATGGGCAAGCCGGTGTTTTTCAAAATGGTGGGTCCCTGGACCAAGCCTTCGAGCGAGCATATGCCCACTGCCAACGAACGGGCGCGCGGCCTATTTCTGTTGGTCATCGGGCTGGTGCTGCTGATCGTCCCGGCGTGGCTCGCGCGGCGGAATATCGCGCGCGGCAAAGCCGACCAGCGGGGAGCCTTGCGCCTGGGGATCGCGCTGTTCTGCTGCTACATGCTGTTGTGGGTGTTCGCGGGACACTTCACGGCACAGGCCGCGATGTTCGGGCAGTTCGCGATGGCTCTGGCGACGTCCCTCTTCAGCGCAGCGGTCATCTGGATGGTGTACCTGGCGCTGGAGCCCTACGTGCGGCGCCACTGGCCGCATTCGATCATTTCCTGGAGCCGGTTGATCGAGGGCAAAGTGAGCGATCCGGCGGTGGGACGCGATGTGCTCTTCGGGATGGTGCTGGGAACGCTGTGGACCATGATCAGCGAGATCGGCTCGGCGCTGGCCCGCGTCTTCGGAGAAGCTGAGCCATCCTTCCATAGCATCGAATTTCTGAACGGCATGCGCAGCACGCTGGCGGAGTCCACCTCGCTGGTAACGGAATCGATCCGCCTTTCACTGGTGTTCTTTTTCATGCTGTTTATCCTGCGAGTCCTGCTGCGAAATAAATGGCTGGCCGCGGCGGCGTTTGTGGCGATCTGGACCGTGCTGCAGACCCTGGGGAGCACGCATCCTCTGCTCTCCGCTCCGATTATCATGGCGATTTACCTTATTGCGGCTGTCGCGGTGGTGCGCTTCGGGCTGGTGACGCTGGCGGTGGCGGCGTTCACTACGGATTCGATCGCTAACTTGCCGATCACGATGAATCCGTCCATGTGGTATTTCGGGAGCGTGGTGCTCGCGATTGCGAGCATCGCAGTGCTGGCAGCATGGGCTTTCCGGGCGGCGACGGCGGGGCGGAAGTTGTTTGCGGCGGATTTGTTTGAGTAGATCAGGGAACACAGACTAAAGTCTGTGCCACCTCCAAGAAGAGATCGCTTCCTGCGGTCGCGGCTCGGAATCGGCAGGCCTGCACTACTGGATCGGGAGATAAACCAGGTCAGTGAATCCTTCGTTGGTCTGGACGGCTACGGCGACGTTTCCGGCGGGGACGTTGGGGATCATGAAATTTACCTGGTATAGGCCTGCCAAGGTCGGCGCGAGGCCGGCGTAGTAGATTTGGTTTGCCGGGACCTGCACGCCTCCCACGTAGATTGCGAGTCCTCCGGTGATCACGGCTAAAGGAGCCTTGCCAGGCGCGGCGGCTCCATCCTGAACAGTCGGTTTGGTCGTACCGAGGCCGGTCAGATACATCGAAATGATTTCGCCTTGAGTCGCGGGATTGGTCGCGCTGATCAGGGAGTAATCCGCGTGCAGGGCCGCGGCGTTGCCGATGCCGTTCGCGGGGAAACTGAAAATTCCGGGCGATGTGGCCGCGAGAGGCACGATTACCGCGTTCGATTTCGTGCTGCCTACCGTTACTACGATGGTCGCAGTGGAGCCGGTGGCGGCGAACGGCACGATGGCGCTGATCTGCGTCGAGGAAACGGAATAAACGGGCGCGGACGTTCCGTTGACCGAGACTTGCACTCCGCCCAGCGTCGGTCCGAAGGGAGGCGCTGATGCGGTTACCGCTGCGGAAGGGAAACCGGTTCCGAAGAGCGTCATCACTCCGCCGGGCGAGATGGGATATCCGGGCGGCGCGAAGCTCGCGGCGTTGAGTACACCCTGCGGGTTCAGGAAAACTCCGGTTCCGGATTGCGGGGCGAGGAGGGCTCCGAAATAAATCTCATAGCTGGTGGAGTTGAAGATGTCGACCCCGCTGGATGAGAACGTGGTGGTATTGACATCTGCGTTGACGTGACCGGGCGCCGAGGCCCATACGCCCGAGCCATCGGGGTTCAGATTGTAGGTGATGAGCGGGGAGGAATCGAAGAGGCCGTCGGTCTGCTTGGTGCGGCGCGCCCAGATGGTGTCGCCTGCGCCGTCGGCGTGAACGCTCCCGACGACTGCGGTGAGACGAGCGGGCTGCGTGTCGTAGCGGATCCCCGCTGCGTAATAAAATCCGTTGAAACTGGCGTTGGTGGCGGCGCCGCTGCCGTAGTTTTTGATGCCGACGACCAGACCGTGTCCACCGGCTGCGATCGATCCGCCGATGAAATAGATGCCTCCGGGTGCGACGAAGATATTTTCGACGCCGGAGATCAACTGGGTGTTCGCGGTCAGCCCTGAGGCGAGCGGAAAGGTCATTGTGCCCGAACCATCCTGGGAGATGGAGTACGTGATCGGCCCAACGGTCTGAGTCATCAGTATGTTGTTCAGATTCGCGGCCTGGCCGGTGACCGACGTTTCGACGAAGCTTCCGGCGCCGGTCGAGGTGAGCTCGAAGTTCGTGTTGCGAATGTTGGTGAGGCCGCCGCTGGGGAATTCGAGGCTCGATACCCAATAGGACCCTAGGAGAATTGCGTTCGACGCCCCGACCGGGGCCGGGATCGCTATAAAGATGTCGAACACGGAGGGTCCGGCCTCGGTCGATGACCCTACTACCGCTCCTTGACCAAGCCTACTGTTGAGGGTGACTCCGGATTTAAGAGGATTCGACATCGTCATGAATCCACCGGGGTTGACGGTGTAAGTTCCACTGCCGGTTAGAGATACGGCGGCTGCCGTGCCGGAGATCTGCTGTCCGGTGACGGCGAAATTTCCGTTTCCATCGAAGGTGATGGTGCCTTCGCCACTTATCGAATTTGTAACGTTGGGCGCGGAAGATCCATCGGTGAGGAGCATCACCTGGCGGAAGAAATACTTTCCGCTGAGCGACTGATTAGTTGAGATTTGTCCGTGGCAGAGCATCGCGCTTGCCGAAATGAGAAGAAAGAAGCTTGTTTTCAAGGTATCCCCGTCGTAGTCGTTCCTAGTAACTCTAACCCGGCTTTGGGGATGTCGGTGCGCGGTGAATCGGTTTTTAAACGGAAAACTCCCCTAGTGAGGGAACTATTTCGGGGATGCGGGTTAGACTATGAAGAACGTAACGGCGGAGGACACTCCATGGTTTATTTCAGAGCGAAGAAACGTATTTTTATTATTTCATCTGTCATGACGGGTCTGGTAGGCACTGGTTTACTTGCGATTCAAGCGCAGGAGCCTGTTCAGAATCAGCAAGCGGAGGGTGCATCGGTTACCAATCATTCGGATTGTCTGATGTTCGGGGCGCAGCGGGAACGCTATGCGAATCAGGCTCTCAAAAGCCTGAGGCTGGGACAGCTAACTTCGCAGGTGAGCGCGACGCGGGCGGCCAGCATGGGAGCGGGCGCGACGGCGGCTTCGATGCCTTCGGCGCCCGGCGGGAGCCGGACTTCTTCGACGGATACGACCAGCACAAATCTGATCGACGGCTATATTTTCCCGGCATTGAAGGCGCAGGGGGTGACTCCGGCGCGCATGACCAACGATTATGAGTTCGTCCGCCGCATCTACCTGGATATGACCGGGCGGATTCCGACGGCGGCCGCGGTGACCAGCTTTGTGGCTAGCACCAGTCCCACGAAGCGCGCGGACCTTATTGAAACTTTGTTCGCGGCGCCGCAATGGCTCGATAAATGGACCATGTATTTCGGGGATCAGTTCAAGGCCGCGTCCACCTTTCCTTCCTCCGGCACCACGATTTACGCAGGGGGCCGCGATGGATTGAATAACTATATCCGCAGTTTTCTCACCAACGGCACTGCATATAATAAGGTCGCTCTGGATCTGATCGCGTCGCAGGGAACGAATAACTTTTCTCAGGGCGAGCTCAACTGGATCATCACTTCGCGCGTCACGGGCGGACCGAATCAGGACATTTGGGATGGGGAAGCGGCCGCGGTGGCCGAAACATTCCTGGGTCTTTCGCATATGAATTGCCTGCTGTGCCATAACGGCCGCGGCCACCTGGATACGATCAGCCTGTGGGCCGGCAATTTCACTCGTCTTCAAGCGTGGGGCATGTCGTCGTTCTTTTCGCACATAGCGCTGCGCGATCCAGCGGTCAGTCCAGGCGTCAGCGGAAGCCAACTTTACTGGTACGCCGACGATAGCGGATATAAGACGGATTACGCGCTGAACACCACCACCGGCAATCGCCCCGCGAGGCAGCCGATCGGATCGGAGAAAACGGTGCCTCCGTCGTATCCTTTTACCGGGCAGGGCGCGGCGGCCAATCTGAACTATCGCCAGTCGCTGGCCGCGCAGGTAGTTGCGGATCGCCAGTTTGCGCGCGCCGCGGTGAATTATATGTGGGCGTACTTCTTCGGGATGGGGATTGTCGATCCGCCCGATCAGTTCGATCCGGCGCGCCTGGATCCGAACAATCCTCCGCCGGCGCCGTGGACTCTGCAGCCCTCGAATCCGGAACTGCTCGAAGCGCTGACCAGTGATTTTATCGCCAGCGGCTATTCGACCACGCACCTGATGCGGACCATCGTAAATTCGCAGGCCTATCAGCTTTCCTCCGATTACGATCCGACGGTTTGGAATCTGAACTGGCAGCCTCTGTTTGCGCGCAAACTGGTCCGCCGCCTGTGGAGCGAGGAAATCGCGGATTCCATTTCGCTCTCGGCGAACATACCGAATAAGTTTACGTTCGACAACGGGACCAGCTCTCAGTGGGCCATGCAATATCCGGAACCGGCGAAGGAGACCTCGACTTTGCTGGCGGCTTTCCTGCCGGGCGATCGCGATACGCAGCCGCGAAAGCAGGATGGGGCGATTCAGCAAGCCCTGGGGCTGATGAACGATTCGCAGATGATGAACAAGCTGGTTTCCTCCGGCACCGGCGCAACGCAGAGCTTGTTGAGCAATGCGCTCGCGCAAACCAGCAACGCGAACGCGATCAATACCTTGTGGATCAATATTCTTTCCCGCTATCCGACCGCGGCGGAAATGGCGTCGGCCACCACGTTCCTGAGCACGGGAACCAAATCGCAAAAGATGCAGGAACTGATGTGGACCTTATATAACAAGGTCGACTTCATGTTCAATTACTAAGGAGCCCGCCATGAATAAAGAAAACATCAAAAAAATTCTGGCTTCGAATCCGGCGGCGCGGCCCTCTTATTTCCGGCGCCCTCACTGGACGCGGCGCAATTTCTTTCAGATCGCCGGGGCGGGCATCACCGCTTCATTCCTCGCCAAGGAAGCCAAGGCCCAGGCTCCCGGCACCTGCACCAGCCAGAACATGACGACGATCAACAAGGCCACCAACGTCATTTTCATTCTGATGGCCGGCGCCCCGAGCCACGTCGATACCTTCGATTTTAAGAATACGGCTGGAGTCACACCGGCCGCCGCCGCACCCGAAACGGTCAACGGCGTCTTGTGGCCGACTGGAATTCTTCCCAAGCTTGGTGCGATGACCAGCCAGTTCTCGATCGTACGCTCCGTGCAAGCGCACGCGCTGGTCCATAGCCTGGGCCAAACCTGGGTACAGATCGGACGCAATCCGGCGGCATCGCTGGGGAACATCGCGCCGAATATCGGCAGTATCGTTGCGCTCCAAAAAGCCGCGGAGCGGCAGCCGGGGCACGTACTACCGACATTTCTCGCTCTCAATTCCGATGGCGCGGTTAGCTCCGGCTATCTCGATGCGACGTATGCTCCGTTCAAGGTAGATCCTTCCACGGCTGGTCTGCCGAATACCACAAATTCGCTGGGGCAGACGCGCTGGCAGGAGATGTACACCCAGATGCACGCGGAAGACGATGTGCTGCGCGTGAATTCTCCGCTCGGCACGCCGGTTGAGGATATGGACAGTCTGTACACGTCTGGCACGGGCCTGATGTACGACCCGACCGTACAGAGCGTATTCACTTATTCCTCCGCCGACAGCACGCGCTATGGCGCCAGCTCGTTCGGTAATGCACTTCTCGTCGCGAAACAGGCACTGGCGGCGAATCAAGGGACGCGATTCATCCAGGTTTCAGTCGGCGGCTGGGACATGCACGTCGATATTTACGGAGCGGCGTCGAACAAGAACGGCAATAACATTTTCACGTTGGGCAAGCAGTTCGACGCTGGAGTGGCCGCGTTGATCGGCGATCTTCAAGCGGCGGGCATGCTCGAATCCACCATGATCGTCGCTCTCGGAGAGTTTGGCCGCACGCCGGTCTTCACCGCCGCGCTGGGCCGTGATCATTACCTGAACCAGTTCGCCTTCTTCGCCGGCGGAGGCGTACAGGGCGGACGGATTATCGGCACCACCGACGCAACCGGCTCGAATATCCTGGATAACGGGTGGTCTCAAAACCGTGCGGTGAATCCGGAAGATATCGAAGCAACCATCTACTCCGCCATGGGGATCGATTGGACGACGATCTGCTATAACGATCCGTTCCATAGGGGTTTCGAGTTCGTCCCGCAGTCGCTGGGGCCGGACTACTACAACCCGATCAACGAACTGTTTACGTAAACCCAAGGCCGTCGGAGGGCAGGTCGGGAACCTGCCCCACAAAACGCGCGATTCCTTTTCGCTGCTCGCGGTAATACTGTTTAGACAACATGGATTGGTCTGAAGCAGATTTCCTGCGGCTGTTCGACGATCATCATTTACCTCTGTTTCGCTTCGCCTACCGGCTGACCGGTTCGGCGGCGGATGCGGAAGATATCGTGCAGGAATGCTTCCTCGAACTGCTGCGTCCGGCGTGTTCCTACGATCCGGCGCGTACTCCGATCCGCACTTATCTGTTCGGCGTGGTTCGAAACCAATCGCTGAAGAGGCTGCGTAAAAAAGAATACGGACCCGACCCGGGGCATGGCCCGTCCCCGGAGCGCGAAGTTATACGCGCGGAGATGGAAGACGTGGTGGCGCGGGCCGTCATGGAATTGCCGGAGACGCAGAGGGAAGTACTGATTCTGGCTCATTACGAACAAATGCCTCTGGCCGAGATCGCCCGCGTTCTGGACCTGGAGGTCACGGCGGTGAAATCGCGTTTGCAACGCGCGCGCGCCGGATTGAAAGAGACGCTCGCCGCATTCGCGCCGGGCCTGGAGAGAAAACAATGAACGACACCGAACTCGACGAGCTGCTCAATACGTGGAAAGTTCCGGCTGCGCCCAGATCATTGCGCGAATCCGTGAGGACCGCACTCCAGGCCAAGGCGGAGCGCAGAAGAAAGCGCTGGATCGCGGTGCTGGTGCCGGCAGTGCTTGGGATGGCGGCGTTACTGTTGTTCGTGACGCCGGCGATCCCGCAGAGGATGGGGTTGACCGCTCCTCCGGTCAAGCATCCTTACCTGGTGGATTCCGAATTCGTGCGGTATTCGAAAGACGGTTCGCCGGCGATCGATATGTACAGCACATCGTACAACGATCAATATGGACGGGAGATTTTGTTATCGCGACATATTCCGGACAATCCAGTCCACGATGCGATTGCGCGCCTGCTGGATGCGGCGGGCGATGCAACCGCTCCGATTCGCTTTCGATTGCTGCGGCTTTCGCCCGGCGGTTCTGAGATGGTCGACAAAATGGCAGCGGCGGCGCCCAGGCCCGCGGTCAACACCCAATGCGCGGATGAAAAATGCATCACCGGCGTTGGGCATTTTAGCTTGCCGATGGCTGCGGCGAATCCGGGCATTGGCTGCGCGGACGGGAAGATCGTGGATCGCGAAACGATTCTTGGCTATCCGACGGTGGCGATACAACTCCCGCTCGACGGGAATCGCGTGAGAAGGACGGTATGGATGGCTCCCGCGCTGGAATGCTTCGCGTTAAAAGTTGCGACGGAAAAACAACAGGCAGACGGTACGTTTGGTTTGGTAAGCGGGAAGCAGGCGCTGGCGGTGAGGCTGAATCCCTGAGAAGTGAAGTTACGTTCCGAGATCTTTTTCGGCAGGTAATTTCGACGGGGCGTATCCTAAAGCTGCACGAAGATTCTGATCAGCGTTTTCCAGACAACATTCGATTTCTTCCATGCAAGGGACTTTGTCATCGCCCACTAAATCCAAGGATTGGCGCACGGACTGAATTTTCAGTACGCTGTCCGTAATTCGCTCGCGTTCGACCAGGGTTAATGTTCGCATTTTTTTAGAATGAGCAGCCGTGGGTTTCGATATGGCTTAGATAGGCGTACTTGGCGTTTTGCTTTTGCTCAAGCGCCTCATGAATGAGAAGATCGAACCGGTTCGCGTTCGATTCTCCTTCGACAATCGCAAGAAACTGCGCTTCGTGCAGTGCTAAAACCACTTTGACTGCTTCTCCGAACTCATCGAGCAGACGTTTCGCCGTCCCGCAATGAAGAACCTGATCCTCCGGTTTGTTTCCTTTTTTTCTATTTTCTTCCTTACACATGATGCAGGCCGCTCAACCTCGGAAATTTGCTAAGCAAATGGTGTGCCAGAACGGGTTTATAATCTTTTGAAAGGCTTCTAACCTATGCACACTCACCGCATAACTCGAATTTCGCTGCTTATTGCATTTGCGTTGGCAGGTATTGCGCAGACTCCGGCAAAACGTCCGCTGCATCATCGCGATTACGATCCCTGGAAAGCAATTTCGGGGCAGGTGCTTTCGCATGACGGAAAATTTCTGGCCTACTCGCTATTCCCGGAAGAGGGCGACGGCGAAATCGTGGTTCGCAATCTGACGACCGGGAAAGAGTCGAGAGAAAGCGCAGGATCACTGCCGCCTGCTCCCGATACGCAGAACTTCGAGGCTCCCGCGGAGGGCCCGGGAGGCGGCGGGCGTGGAGCGCGGCTGGCCTTCACCGCCGATGGTAAATTTCTGATCTCGACCGCGTTCGCGAAAAAGGCGGACACGGATCAGGCGAAAAAAGACAAGAAGCGCGCCGATGAAATGCCCAAGCCGAGCCTGCTGATTTTCGATCTGACAGCGATGACGTCCTCACGGGTTGCCGATGTAGCGAGTTTTCAGCTTCCGGAAAACGGGGAAAGTTTGCTGGCGTATTTAAAAGGTCCGAAAGCCGGCGCGGCTCCGGCGGCCAGCCCTGAAAATAACGCCGACGGCGAGGATCAGCGTGGGGGCCGCGGCGGTGGAGGGCGCGGGGGCGCGCGGGCGAAAAACGGGTCCGATCTGATCCTTCGCGACTTGCGCGGCCAGATGGTTGCGGAACGCACGTTTGAAGATGTCACGGAATATTCGATGAGCAAGGATGGGAAGACGCTGGCATACACGGTGGCTTCGAAGAAAGAAGAATCCAACGGGGCGTACGTGATAACGCCGGATTCGTCCGCTGCTCCGGTGGCGTTGCTGGCGGGCAAAGGCCGTTATTCCAAACTCACTTGGGATTTCTCGCAGAAGCAGCTCGCGTTTTTGAGCGATCGCGACGATGCTTCAGCGAAGCCGCCGAAGTACAAAGTTTACTTGTGGGATCGCAAATCTTCGAGCGCGGCCGAAGTGGTCTCGGAAGCGACGCCGGGATTCCGGCAGGGCTATGCGATTTTCGAACGCGGGCCGGTGACCTTCTCGCGGGACGGCTCTCGCCTGTTTCTGAGCGCTGCTCCGGTGGGCACAGTCGCCGCGGCGGAGAGCGATACGCCGGTCAGCACCGCGACTCCGGGTCCCAATGAAGAGAAGGTGGTCGCGGATCTGTGGCGTTGGAACGACGACTATATTCAGCCGATGCAGAAGGTACGGGCGGCGCAGGAAAGAGCGAGGTCCTATCGCGCAGTAATTCACCTGGCGGACAAAAAATTCCTCCAGCTTGCCGATCCCGAAATGATCGGCCTGACGCCCAGCGACGACGGCCGCTATGCGATCGGCATGGACGATCGGGCCTTGCGGCACATGGTGGATTACGACGGGACCTATAACGATGTGTACCTGGTCGACACTGTCACTGGGGCACGCAAGCTGATTCTGCCGCAGGTCAGGGGCGGAGGCGGTGGACGCGGCGGCGGAGGCGGCGTGCAGTTTTCGCCGGATGGGAAATATCTTCTCGCCTTCAAGGACAAGCAGTGGTGGTCGATCCAGATTCCGGATGGCAAGATGACGGATCTGACCGGAAAAACCAACGCGGTATTTTTCAATGAGGAGCACGATACGCCGGACACACCTCCCGCGTACGGCTCGGCCGGTTTTACTAAAGACGGGAAATGGGCGCTGGTTTACGACGAATACGATGTGTGGGCGGTTTCGCCCGATGGAGCTTCGTCCAAGAAGCTGACCGACGGACGGCCTGCGCATTTGCAATTTCGAGTAGTGCGGCTGGACGTTGCCGCGGAGGAGGAAGAGGAGCGCGGGATCGATCCGGCGAAGCCTCTGCTATTGCGCGCGGAGAATGTCGAAACGCGGGATTCCGGGTTCTACACTGTTGCTTTGGATAAGGGCGCTCCGCAGAAATTGTTGATGGGTCCGAAGAATTATCGCCCGCTGGGAAAGGCCAGAGATGCCGATGTGGTGATGCTGACCGCGACCACGTTCCACGACCAGCCGGATATTCAGATCACGGACATGAGCTTCAAGCAGATGAAGAAGGTCACGGACGCGAATCCTCAACAGGCGGGGATTTTGTGGGGCACCGGCGAGCTGATTAAGTATCACAACGACGACGGCGTGGAGTTGCAGGCCGCTATGTACAAGCCTGAAAATTTCAACCCGCAGCGCAAGTATCCGATGATGATTTACATTTACGAGCGTCTGTCGCAGAACGTGAACAGCTTCGTGCGGCCCACGCCGGGAACATCGATCAACATCGCGTATTACGTCAGCAACGGGTACATTGTGTTGACGCCGGATATTATTTATACCACCGGGCATCCGGGGCAGAGCGCGCTCAAGTGCGTGCTGCCGGCGATTGAAGCCGTGGTCGAGAAAGGCTATGTCAATCGCAACGCGATCGGCATTCAGGGGCATAGCTGGGGTGGTTATCAGACGGCGTACCTGTTGACGCAGACTAATATTTTTCACGCAGCCGAAGCGGGCGCGCCGGTCGTCGACATGATCAGCGCTTACAACGGGATTCGCTGGGGTACGGGTTTGCCGCGGCAATTCCAGTATGAAAAAACGCAGAGCCGCATTGGAGGGACCCTGTGGGAGGAGCCTCTGCGGTTCATCGAAAATTCTCCGGTGTTTCAAATGGATCGGGTCAAGACACCGGTGTTGATCCTGCAAAATGACGGCGATGACGCGGTGCCGTGGTATCAGGGGATCGAGTTTTTCCTGTCCCTGCGCAGGCTGGGCAAGGAAGCGTATTTGTTCAACTACAATGGCGAGCCTCATGGACTGCGCCGGCGTCCCGATCAGAAGGACTACACCGTGCGCATGCAGGAGTTTTTCGATTACTTACTGAAGGACGCTCCGAAGCCCGCTTGGATGGAGAAAGGGATTCCGTACATCGACCGGGAGACGGAGAAAGAAAAGCATAACGCGGTGTACACGGAAGGCGGAGACGTCGTCAAGAAGTAACTGGAATTTGCGGATTCGTGCAATTTTATCAATAAGGTAGGGCGGACGCCAGACTGTTTTCGCTGCAAGGAAAGGTCGATGGGGGTCCGCCCACATTTTGAACAAGATGGTACCGCACGTGCTTCTTAACAGGTCATGAAGACCTGTACATCCATTTTTACCGGCATCGTTTTGCTGGCATTCTCGGCTTTCGGACGCGATCACACGGCCTTGAACGGGACCTGGGTCCTGGAACCGACCCAGAGCGATTTTAGCGGACAGGCGGTGATTCAGACCGGAACCGTGACCATCAATGAGCGCGAGGGCGACATCACCGTTTCCCGCGACTTCAAGTATGAGGGTGCCACTAATACCTTCTTCTACAAAGACATGATGGACAGCGAAAACAGCGCCACCATCAAAACCAGCAAGGATCTGAAGAGCAAGGCGAAGTGGGATCACGATGTTCTGAAAGTGATCACCACGCAATCGGGCATGGTCACCACGGAAAGCTACGCGATGGGCGCGAACGGAACTATGACGGCCACGGTCGTGAAGCCGGGCAGCAGGCCGATCACGTTGGTTTTCGTTCGGAAATAGCGGTAAGATGCTTCATAACTATGAAGCTACTCGTTGTAACCACCGCGATGGCCATGGCCGCCTACGCGAAGAAAGTGCCGCTCGAGCTCGACGGTGTGGCTTGCAAAACTCCCCCTCCGCTGCATTGTCCGGACGCGAATTGTCCCGGTCCAATGGTTACCGAATCGGGAACCGCGGTCGAGCCGAAGAGCGGCCGCACGTTTTTCCTCGATTATCCCTGCGATTTGAAAAAGGGCGAGAAGGTGACGTTCATCCTCTCCCTGCACGGGTTCGGATCTTATGGCAACTGGCAGCGCCACTATTTTCCGATGATGGATTACAAGGACAAGTACCGCCTGGTGATCGCGACGCCGAACGCCGTGGCTCCTCCGCCGAAAGCATGGGCTCCCGTGGACGATGAGTATCTTCAAGGCATCGTCAATTTGATCTACGACCAGATTGGCAAGGACAATATAAAAGCGTTCTGGCTGGTGGGGCATTCGCAGGGCGGCATGACGTCGAACCGGATCATCCGCACGGATTTCTTCAAGCAAAGGGTTGACGGCTGGCTGAGTTTATCGGGAGGCCGGCTGGGCGGCAATCCTGGACGCGGGAATTTCGGCAATCTGACGCCTCGAACGCCTCCTGCCGCACCAACCGCCGGTCGCGGCACGACGCCGAATCCTACAGGGGCCGCGGCCGCATTGCGCGAGCCTCCGGAGAATCAATTCTCCTTCATCTATGAAACCGGGCAGCACGAAATGGACGGCAAAGGACTGCCGGAAACTTCGGAGTGGGCGCAAAAACTCGGCTGCGGCGCACGCGTGCGAAAGCCCGACGTAATGGATACCAAAGCCGGCTACGTGTATGACTCGACGCGTCAGGACCCGGGTTCGGACGGGTGGGGACGACTCCCTCGGCCAGGCACAGCGGAGGTCTACGAATATCCGCATTGCAAAGGCGGTCGCATTGTCGCGGACGTCGTCCGAGAAGAGAAGGGTCACACAGAAGGGCTTGAGCCCCACGTCACCGAACTGCTCATCAAGCTGATGCTGTCGGCCAAAAAGCCGGAGGAGCTAGGGAAGGGTCACGCGCGCTATTAGATGTCCCCGTGCCTGCCCTACTGCCAGTTCGTCACCAGATTATTGACATCGATGCTGCCGATTCCCGTCGCGAAATTCCAGCTGGGACTGGCAGCGTACGCCGGGGTGAAAGAACCGCTCGAGACGGAAAGCGCACCGCCCCACGTCGTCCCGAACACTCGGCCTCCGCGGCCGTAAACCACGGTCCCGAGCACACCGTAGCAATTAACCGCGCCGCTGCAATTCTGATCGATATCTCCGGTGGTGATGGCGTTAAACGCGGAAGGCGTGCTCGCGGCCATCGCGTAGTACACATAATTCGGGTTACCTTGCGCCCCGCCCATCTTCTGATTGACTAGAGCCTGAATGCCGGCCATGATCGGCGCGGCGAGCGACGTTCCCCCGTACCCCGCCCAACCGATCGGCGCGCCCGTGCATGGGCTCCCGTTGTTGCTTTGATCGGAAAAACAAACCACCGCATAGTGTCCCCACACGCCGTCGGCCGCGAACATGGAAACGTCCGGAATATCGCGCACCCCATCGTTAGGAATGCCGGAGAGTCCGGTTTGCCAGGAAGGCTTGGCATATCCCTGGCAGGTGCCTCCAGAAACTCCATAAGTTGTGGGCGCTCCTGTCGCGCAGTTGCTGGGCCCTCCACTGCCGCCGGCCACAGCGACGAAACCGCCATTTTGTGCCGCGGCGCTACCGCAGAACCCATTCGGGCCGTACACCGTCGTATAACCCATATAGCCGGCCAGCAGGCTTCCCGCGCAGGAGTCGTTCCAGGGAATTTCAGGAATATAGCTCTGCGCCGAACCGTAGGTGGTCGTGTTGGTGCGGCTCCAATACTTGCCGGTGGTGCCATTCACTACGTCTGAAAAATCGGTTCCCCCCACCGCCACGTTGTACGGAGTCGAGGCGTAGGCGCTCACGCCGATCCCATGCGTAGCGTTCACCAGTCCCGCGTCGCAACTGGCCGCCCCTTCGTCTCCCGAGGAGACGAAGATGGAGGTGCCCTCCATCACCGCCTGCTGATACAGCGTATTGATGGAAGCATTCGAAGAGGCTCCGTTTTCGGCCTCGCAGTTTCCATAGCTGACGCTCATGATCGCCGGCGGATTGGAGCCGTTAATCAGATTCTGCATCGCAATAAATCCGCCGAACGTGACCTCCGTATCGGAACAGGACGCGAGCACGATCGCCGCACCCGGAGCGGCGGCGCTGGCCCATTCGGTGTCCAGAGCGGCTTCGTCGTCGGCCGAATTCACCCCTGGATCGGAGCAGCTATTGCTCCCGCTTCCCGCCGGATGAACCGTGGTCAACGATCCTGAAGTGTAGGAGGAAAGTCCCAGCGTTTTGCGAAAATTGGTCCAGTCCAGGCTGCTGTACAAATCGGTGTCCTCCACCACGACAACGGTTTGCCCCGAACCGGTGGTCCCGGCCTTCAGCAACGGATTCATATCGTAAATCGTCGCCAGATCTGCGGGGACCAGGGCCCAATAGGTCTGCCCCTGATAAGTAAATGTATATTTCGGCTTGGCCATTTTGTGAGGCATGAAATCGTGCATCGACACGATTCCGGCGATCGCGGGCGCCAGCGCTTCCGGAATCTGCGGATCGCTCATGTTCGCGATGTGCCGCGCACCGTTGACATCCAGATTGTGAATCTCGGTGTGAAACGCCCGCCGCACCTGGCCGGCGTTGCCCGAAAAATCGATCGTCATGCCATTGGCATAAACCGAATTGACCGTGAATCCATGCGACTCCATCCAGCCGGTAATGGTCTGAATATCCGCGTCGGCGAGGCCATAATTCTTGCCGTACTCACTTGCCGTGAGCCATTTGTGAAAGTTCGGCGACTTCGGATTGTGCAACTCGTCGACAAACTGCGCGGCTGCCTGTTCCTGCTCCGGCGAACGCTTCAACTGAAGCATCATGTGATCGAGAATCAGGCCGTCCGCGACCGCGCCCAGGTCGTTCTCCGCCGTCGCCTCTCCGCGCGTGTTTCCACGCAGCGTGACCAGCTTATTTTCGTCTACCCGGTCGTGAATCAGCGGAGCCGCCCGGCGTCCAGTACTCTGCGATCGGAGCGCAAAAAAACTGCCGATAACCAGCAAACCTGCGCACGAAAAAATTGCATAGAGCCGAGGTCTTTTAAAAAACATGAATGTCTCTTTATTAATGATAACTATCGGACCGCAAGTAACGCGAGCGAATCAGTACACAAATAGGACGAGTGCCGCGTCCTATACGTGTACGAGCAAAAGTTTCGGCTGCTGGCCACCAGCTACTGGCTACTTCTTATTATTTAAGGAACGAATACCGCCGCTCCGCGCATCTTAACTGACGTGAGTTTATTCGCGCGCGAGATAATAAATTCCAGAGGTTTCATGCGTCTAAGACAAAACAGATCCCGGTTTCCGAAAGCAGCGCTGATCCTGTCCGCCCTCGCCATCGCGTCGGCCCAGACACAGGATACCAGTGGAAACGGGCTTCTGAAGGGGAATTTTGCCTTCCGGCATCTCGCGGTCCAGAATGTCGATTCCAATTTCGATCCCTCGCAAGTTACCGCCTCCTACGGCATCATCGCGTTCGATGGAAACGGGAATTATAAGATCACCGGTACCTCGGTCGACAATACCGTTTCCGGCGGCTCGCCTCAGGCGCTCAGCGTAACCGGGACATATGCCATCGGCTCCAACGGTGCGGGCTACGTCGCGAATCCGCTGTTCCCCACCGATAGCAACCGCTATGTCTACGGAGCCTCGTCGCAAGGCGTGTACACCGGGAGTTCCACCGAGGCGTTCGGCGATGGCTCCCTCATGAACGATATTTTCATCGCCATCCCACTAGGCGCCGCACCCACCAACGCGAGCTTCACGTCGTCCTATCAAACCGGCTTGTTGGATTTCACCGGCGGCGGCGCCACGCAGATCGAAAACGCGCTGTTCGAGCTGAGCCCCACCGGCAAGGGCACCTTCGGAACCATTTCGCTGAATGGACAGGCCTCCAATCAGTCCGCGGAAACTGTTTCGCAGACCGTCACCGGAGCTACCTATAATTTCAACAGCGATGGAAGCGCGACGCTCACTATTCCTTTGCCGGCGCGCGCAAACTCTACCACCGCTCTATTCACGGGAACGAAGACGATTTTCGAATCGGCCGACGGCAACTTCATCCTGGGATGGACCGCGGGTGGCTATGACGTTTTCTTCGGCATCAAGGCGCTCGCCGTTGCCGGGACCAATAGCCTCAGCCAGGGCCTCTATTTTACGGCGGCTTTGGAAGACTTCTCCGGCGTCTCGGGAACGGATTCGTTTTACGGCGGCATCAGCAACTCCGGCGACAGCGCCGGTGACGGAGTGGTTCATGAACGTTTGAATATTCCCGGCGAATATTCCTATGATTTCGGCACCGACGATCAAATCGTGTTGAACTCCGATGGCTCCACCGGCATCGATTTGAACGGCTATCAGTATCTTTTCGGCGACGGCGGACAAGCGTTCGTCGGCATCGGAACCGGAGGTTACTTTTCGCTGGTGGTAGGACTGCACGCTGCGTCGTTTTCCGGCAAAGGCGTTTATCTCAATCCCATCGGAGTGGTGAATGCCGCCAGTTATCAGCCCATCACAGCGAGTCTCGCGCCCGGCGAGTTGATCGATCTGTTCGGCACCGGCCTGGCCTCATCCGCGGTAACTACTCCAGGCGGGCAAGCCTTCCCCACCAGTCTCGGCGGCGTATCGGTAACCATCGACACCATCCCTTGTCCGATCTATTACGTGAGTCCCACCCAGCTTTCCGTGATCGTTCCTTACGGTGTCGCGTCGAATATGAGCGGCCTCGCGAACATTCAAGTGACCAACAACGGAGTGCAATCGAACGTAGTGCAGATGTACCTCACCGACGCCGCGCCCGGAGCCTTTTCGCAGAACGCCAGCGGCATAGGTTTGGCCGCGGCCCTCCACGCGGCGACCGGCGGTTTGATCACCTCCGCCAGTCCCGCGCAGCCCGGTGAATATATTTCTCTCTATCTAACCGGTCTTGGTCCCGTCTCACCCACCGTTACCGACGGCGTTCTGGGACCATCCAGCCCCTTAAGCGTCGCGGATGTCTATAACGCCGGAAATCTCAGCGTTTACTTCAACGACTACGGCCAGAACGGATCGACGGGAAACCAGGGCACCATTGAGTTCGCCGGTCTGGCGCCGAGCCTGGCCGGTCTTTATCAGATTAACGTCCAGGTTCCGACCAGCGGCCTGGCTTCGGGCGACAACGTCTACATCGAGTTCGTCACCGACGCCGCCGACGTGAATCAAATCCAGATTCCCTACGGCTCGGCATCCGGCCGGGCAGTCAAAGCGGCGCACCCCCGCACAAAGCCGCGCCGCCAGCCAACAACCAGTCACCGGCTGAGGCGAGGAGCCTAACGCCTTTTTCTTAGCGAGCTTAGCGCCTTTGCGTGAAATGTCTTTGTTTTTCTTACCAGTACTCTAAATCAGAAGGACGCACCTCACCGGGCGTTCTTTGACAGCTTTTTTCCTGCGCAGGAAACGTCGTATTACGGTGGTGCTGATCTTCCGGAGCCCGTGGAACGGCTCGCGCGGCCAACTATATGTATGGCTTCGACGGAAGACTTTAGGATCGATCCTATAACGGAGTTTTGGCTTCGGTTTTCAGAGGATTGTGCATCATAAGAGACAGTCCAAACCACTAGCGGCCCGGTTTCGGCCGGGTCGCTCACGATATTTCGTACAGCCGCAGTGTCAGTTTACACTCGCCAGCCACTGATGAATCTTCTCGAGGCTCCTGAGGATATCCTCGCGATCCGTCGCCTCCGGGTCCAGCTCCAGATATTTCTCCAGATCCCTTCGGGCCGCCTGGTAGCGCTTCAGTTGCAACAATAAAGCGCCCCGGCTCTTGTAAGCCGCCGCCTCCGGATAGCCCACAATCAACCAATCCATCGTCGTGACCGCGCGCTCAAAATCGTTGTTGCGCAGGTAAACGTGCCGCATATTGTGGAGCATCCGCATCACAATCTGCTTTTTCGTCACCCGCGCCAGAATCGACGGATCGAAGACCTGCGTCTGCGCCAGCGCAAAACAATCTCGCGCCGTAATCGGCTTGCCGCCGTACGGATCTATATAAGTGTTGTAATTTCCGTCGTCGTACTGGACCACGAAATGCCTCGGCAAGCCGATGCCGAAAAGAGGCATCTGTAGACGCCGCCCCACTTCCATGTACAGCACCGACAGGGTGATCGCGATGCCCGTTCGCCGCTCCAGCACCTGGTTCAGGCAGCTATTCAGCGGATCGAAAAAATCCGCATCGTTGCCACGAAACCCCAGCTCCTCGAACAGAAACTTCTGGGCGGTCTCGACGAAATCCCGGCCGTCGTTGAAGTTCCGCAGCCGGTCTCCCAACTGCGACGCCAAGTCGTTTAACTGAAGCAGTGAAGGCTCCGCATCAAGATCTGGAAATTGAATGGTGGCCAGCTCCAGCGCCGCACGATCCAGACGTCCCTTCTCCGGATCTTCTTCGAGAATGTAGCGCAGGTGGTTCATTTCGCGCGCAGGTATGCATCGTCGCCGCTAATCCAATCCTCCCTACGGGGAGAAAAAAGATCGAATACAATGCAATCCTCAATGACCTCGACAAAGTGCCGCACATTCGGAGGGATGCGCACGGTTTCGCCCGCGCCCACCGTGGTTTCGACACCACCGAGATTGAACATGATGCGGCCGGATTGGACCATCGAAACTTGTTCATTGTGATGGCTGTGCTCGGGAACGCTGGCTCCCCTTTTCAGTTCGAGGCGCGCGATGGTCATCAGGTCCCCATGAATCACCTGTCGCACCAGAAACGGATTCATCTGCTCTTTTTCGACGGTATCCCAATTGTAGTTCGGCATGCTTTTTATTTTACGACGGGCAGTTTAGCCGCAAACTCGAATTTCAGGCAGGAGTGGGCGTCGCGCAGAGCCTGGACCGCGCCTTCCGGCGTAGCCGCCCGCGCAAAAATAAACCCAAGATAGCTGGCGCCTTCCGGAAGCGGCAGCATTTCCTGCCCTTGCTTCGCGGTGACAACGATGTCTTCAACGCCCGGAACTTTGCACCCGTCTTCGACGCCGGACACGCCAACATAAATACCGGCGCGTGGAATCGGAATCATCATCACGGCGTGCGCTCCCTCTTCGAGCCGCGCTTCAGCGACATCCTCGCCAACAGCGTGCCGCAGAATCAGTTCCTCCAGCGTCCTGCCGTCTCGAAATCGCAGGACCGTGGAACAAAGGCCTCCGATCGGACGCGCGGCCACTTCGAGCATCCACACGCCCTCTTCATTGACGCGCATTTCGGCGTGAACCGGCCCCTGCGTTAACCCGAGCGCGGTGATCGCCCGCTGCGTCGTCTCGGCGATCGCGGCCTTCATCGGAATCGTCACGTAAATCGTCTCTTCAAAAAACGGACCGTCGAGCGGATCGGGTTTATCGAACAGCGCCAGCGCCCGCAAACGGCCTTCGGTGACGATCCCCTCGAGCGCATACTCGTGGCCGGGAATGAAATCCTCGACCAGCACGGAAGGCTCCGCCGCAATCTGTTTGATGCGTGCGAAAGCCGCGGCAAACTCGGCAGGATCGTTCGCTCGAATCACGCCTCGGCTGCCGGAGAGTCCGAGAGGTTTCAGTACGCACGGATACCGCCGGGCGCCCGTCGGGGCGTTAAAAAGCTCATATCCGGGCGTAAGCATTCCTTGCGCGCGAAATTTCTGCCGGGCGAGGAATTTATTCTTGGTAGCAAGGACCGCGTGTGGCGGACTAAACGGCAGGCCGAGCTGTTTCGCAGCCAGCGCCGCGATGTACGCCGGCCGGTCGCCGACCGCCACGACTCCATCAAAGGGGCCACGCGCAGGCAAGGATTCGATCCCCTCCCCGGGCTCCTCAAAACGCAACGCGACCGCGTCGTCCCCCCACGGATCGTCCAAAACATGGCATCGATCGGTGGCGAGCACCAGCTCCAATCTCAATTTCCGGGCCACTTCCGAAAAGGAACGCGTCTGATAACCGGTGGTAGCGGCTACGAGAAGGACGCGCATGCTTGCATTTTAGCGGGTGGAGTCTTTGCGATTAACGATGACTCGCAGGCGAATCTCCGCCTGCTGCTCCGGCGAGAGCCCCCACATTTCGCTGCCATGAATTCTGCCGATCAGCACGTTGCCGGCGACACCTTCAAACGCGGCGTTCGGCTTAAAGTTCCTCTGCGCGCCGTCTTCGTTGATCTGCGCCGTGTAGCCTTCACCCACTTGAGGATCGAAGGACTCAAAGTGCCCTCCGACTTCCTGCCGCGACTGCTGAAAACAGATCGGGCCGTTCGACTTGGTAACCCCACAGGTGCCGTCGGTGGCCACCAGGATGTACTCGTGAACTTTCGCCATGAGGTGAGTTGGGAAGGAGACTTTTGAAGCCTCCTTCCCGAACCAACTACCAGCGCTTATTCTGGCGAGGTGCGCCGTTGCCGCCCCGTCCGCCGCCAAAACCGCCGCCGCGATCTTCCTTCGGACGCGCTTCATTGATGGTCAGGTTCCGGCCGTCCAGTTCCTGTCCGTTCAAGGAGCTGATGGCGCGCTCCGCTTCGGCGTCGCCACTCATCTCGACGAAACCGAATCCCTTGGCCCGGCCTGTATCGCGGTCCGTAACGATGCTGACGCGCTCAACGGTTCCGTACTGTTCGAACAACGAACGGACCGTGTCTTCGGTCGCCCCAAAGCTGAGGTTTCCTACAAATATATTTTTCAAGTGAGCTTCCTTTTGATTACTAACGGTGGATCGGGGCAGGATCGGACAAGGGCGGTTGGACCGGACTATGCGAAAGATGCCGAATTGAACTACAGCCCATTATCACATATTCGCGGCGGAGCGGCGCAATACGACGATGCTGAATTTCTCAAGTTCCGCGGCTTCCCTAAACGCGATCGCCAGGGAATGCTCCACCGGCAGACGGAAGACAATGCTCTCACCGCCGCATCGCCTGCGCATCCACCGCGCAGCCAAGGGAGTATCGGCCGCAAAACGGACGAAATCCCGAGCGTTCACCTGCGTAATATCCCTGAAGAGCAGAGCATTTGTTATACGACGCCGCCACGCACGTGGATCTTATCGCTGGTACTTATAGAAGAGCAACCTGCTCCTCGGTTGGCTCCGCTCAACAGTACCAGGGCTCATCCAGATAAGGGACTACTGCCCTTGGCAGCAAATGGAAATTTTCGGGCAGCGGGTCATCGCCGGCTTCCTGCCAAATAGCGGAGAAAATTTCGGCGCGGTTCCGGCCTTGCTTCTGGAGCTTATCGACCAACCGGAAAACGCGCGCGCCCAGCGCATCAACCTGCGCATCGCTGTGTTTCCACGGATACACCAGCAGCTTCTTATCGAATGGGCCCGCGATTCGTCGTATATCTTCCAGCTCCAGAAGACGCGAGTTCGATGTAATCAGGAGCCTTAACGCGAGTTGGACGCTCGGCACGCTTTCCACCAAGTCGAGTTCCTCTAAAACGCGCAACAAATCGCGATAGCTTTCGATGGTCGTCCACGGAGTAAAAGCGAGGAACGTCGGCTGCAACGCTAGCCCGGCTGCGCGCGCCAGCGATACCGCTTCGAAGAAATCGCGTCGCGTGTGATTCTTTTCGAGCTTCGCGAGGACCGCGTCATCCAGAGACTCGACCGCTGTGGTCACGAACAGGCATCCTGTGTCCCGCAACGCAGCGAGAACATCGCGATGCTTCAGCAGATGCTCGACCTTGATGGTCGCATCGTAGGTGACGTGAGGAAATTCGGCGTGCAACTGCTCCACAATCCGCATCGCGTGCGTGGGGCCGTTCAGGAAATCCGGATCGCCGAAAGTCACATGGCTCGCCCCTTGCGCGATCTGCTGACGAATGTCTTCCAGCACCACGTCGCGTTGCACCACGCGGAACTGGCCTTGATAAACCGGCACGATCGGACAGTGTCGGCAAAGATGTTTGCAGCCCCGGCTCGCCTCCGTGTACGCGACCAACTTGCTTCCGGACGCGGTGCGGAGTTGCGCATACGACGTTCCCAAACCGCTGCGGTCGGGCGTGAGGAACGCCAGTTTGTCGAGCGATACTTCAGACAGCGTCAAACCTTCGGCCCAGCGGACCAGCGATTGTTCAAACTCGCCGCCCAGAATCGCTTCGACCCCGAGGCTTCGCAGCAACTCGGCGTTGAGAGGCGCGTAGAGCCCATAGCACGCAATCCTGACGGCGGGATTGATGCGCTTCATGCGCTCGATCACAGGAACCGCGAGCCGCGTGGCTGTGTGCATCGGCAGCGAGAATGCGACGGCCTCCGCCTGACGAATCAGTGTCTCCGCAAGAGGAGTCTTGGCGAGATCGATAGAGGTTACTTCGTGTCCCGCACGTACCAGCCAGGCCTTGGGCGACGCGAGGCCGAAGGGTTGATGGCCCAGTTCATACGTCGAAACCAGAACGATACGCACTGCTATTTCGGTTGCTTCGCGATGATCTGGTCCTTGACCTTGTCGTAAGTGGCCTGGGGAATGATTTTCTTGCTGACCAGTTCGTCCTTACGGGCATAGGGCCGGCCTGCGATGATCTTCTGCGAATACGCGGGCCCGATTCCGGGTAATGCCTTGAGTTGATCCGCCGTCGCCGTGTTAATGTCGAGCAGCGCCGCCTTGGCGGTTGTCTTCGTTGTGTCCTTGGTTTGCGCGACCACGGTGGTCATCGCCAACGAAATAACGAGCAGCAGAGCGGCGAAAAATCTCCCGAAACATGTCTTTATCATTCCTATAGTGTAATGCTGAGAAGATGCCCGGAATCTTCAGAGCGTTGCGCCCGACCTTCCTCTACTGGATGAAGACCGAAGTGCACGTCTATGCATTCTCGATCGCGGCCAACGTTCTGTTGTCGTTCTATCCTTTCCTGATCGTCAGCGTGGCCGTCGCGTCGAAATTCTTCAACCGGGCGACGGCGCTTTCCGCGATCGATCTGGCGCTGAACGATTTTTTCCCGGACGCGCTGGGGAATTTTCTCCACAACAATCCACCTCCACAGGGAAAAATCGAAATCATTTCTTTGTTCCTGCTGCTGTTCACGGCGAACGGAATCTTCGAGCCTCTGGAAGTGGGGCTGAATCACGTGTGGGGAATCCACAAAAACCGCAGCTTTTTGCGGAACCAGGTGGTCAGCCTCGCGCTGATCTTCCTTTGCGGAGGCCTGGCTCTAGGCTCCCTGCTGATGACCGCGTTCACCCAGGAATCGTTCCGGCAGCTTACGGGATTGTCGCCCGCATGGCTGCCTCACTCGGTCTTTGCGGCGATTCCTCTCCTCACATTCAAGGTGGCAGCCGCTTCGGGCACCGTCTTCGTCCTGTTTCTTATCTATCGATTTCTGCCAAACGGAAGACCTCCTTTAGAACGAGTGATCCCAGCGGCAATCGTAGTGGGAGTGTTGCTCGAAGTCCTGAAGCACATCAACCGGTGGGTGTGGCCTGGGTTTTATCAAAAGCTGGGACGCGAATATAACGTGTTTAAAAATTCGGTGACGCTGATCCTGATCGGATTCCTGGTATCGATGCTGGTGCTGGCCGGCGCGGAGTGGTCGGCGCGAGGACACCGGATGGACGAGGTGGAGAAAGCAAATGCCTGAGAGAAAACTCGCGGTAATCACCGGCGCATCGAGCGGAATCGGCGCGATGTTCGCCAGGAAACTCGCTGCTCGCGGCTACGACCTGTTGCTGGTGGCGCGCCGCGAAGATCGTCTGCGCTCCGTCGCGACGGAGTTGGCGGAAACCTATCACATTTCGTCCGATGTTCTGGCCGCGGATCTTACTGCCGACGCGGATCGCGAGCAAGTCGCGGAGCGCATCCGGACCGCCCCGAATTTAGGATTGCTGGTGAACAACGCGGGATTCGGAACGCTCGGCTTCTTTTTCGATGTCGATGTAGAGGGCCAGTTGCAGATGCATCGTCTGCATGTGCTCGCGACCATGCATCTGACGCATGCAGCGTTGGCGAATCTGGTCCCGCGCGGAGAAGGCGGCGTGATCAATGTGTCGTCGGTCGCGGGATTCGGGCAAACCGCCGGCAGCGTCAGTTATAGCGCGACCAAGGGCTGGATGAACGCTTTCACCGCCGGTTTGTACGCCGAGCTTGAGGTGCAAAACTCTCCGGTCAAGGTGCAGGCTTTGTGCCCCGGATTTACTTTGTCGGAATTTCACGACACCTTAAAAATGGACCGCAGCCCGATCCCGCAAAGCTTGTGGATGACCGCGGATTTCGTGGTGAGCGAATCGCTGCGCGGATTCGACGAAGGAGAGTTGTTCGTGATTCCGGGCTGGCGGTACAAGCTGATTGTGCTGTTCATGAAAGCGATGCCGGGGTGGGCATTGCGCAAGTTGTCGTCCCGAGGGGCGCAGAAGTATCGGAAGCAGAAGGTATGAAAACACAGACTAAAGTCTGTGCCACCCGCACAGGCTTCAGCCTGTGAACAAGTGATAAACTCATCAGTTCAAGGAGCATCATGAACCCGAATCCTTCCCGCCGCGATGTCGTGAAGCTGGCTGGCGCCGCGTCCGCCGCTGTCGGACCTTTTATTCAGAAAGTCAAAGCCGCCAACGATCAGGTGCAGTACGGATTCATCGGGACCGGCAGCCGCGGCACTTATTTGCTCGGCCATCTGGCAAAAATCGATAGCGGACGCTGCACGGCGATCTGCGACCTGGATCCCGAACACGCCGACAAGGCCGCGGGCGTCATCGGGACCAATCCGCAAAAATTCAAGGATCATCGCGAATTGCTGGCGGCGAAGAATATCGATGCCGTGCTGATCGCGGTTCCTCTTTACGAGCATTTCCGGGTCACGAAAGACGCGCTCGAAGCAGGCAAACACGTGTTCTGCGAAAAGAGCCTGGTCTTCAAACCAGAAGAAGTTCATGCGTTGCGCGCTCTGGTCGCCTCGCGTCCGAAGCAGGTGATGCAGGTCGGGCTCCAGCGCCGCTACAGCAAGTTTTATCAGGCCGTGAACGACATGGTGACGAAGGGTGTGCTGGGCGACGTCAAACACGTTTACGCGCAGTGGCATCGCAACGATGTTTTCCGCCGCACGTCGTCGTGGACCATGAAACCCGGCGGCAGGAGCAATCCCGGCAACTGGCGCCTGTACCGCGAATTTTCAGGCGGTCCGGCAGCGGAGCTCGCTTCGCACCAGATCGATATTGCCGACTGGATGCTGGGCAGCACTCCCGATTTCGTGGTCGGCGTCGGCGATAACAGCACGATTCTCGATGGACGAGACATCTTCGACAACCTGGAGCTGATTTTCAAACATCCGGGCGGCAAAAAAATGATCTGGAGCGGGATTTGCACCTCCTCGCATCTGCCTTTGCTCAACTGCACTCGTACCGAGATGGGCGAACTGGTGATGGGCACAGAGGGCTCAGTGCATATCACGGTGGGCGACGATCAGCATCCTGCAACCGCCATGTGGTTCCCGGAGCCGCCGAAGCCGCAGGCCACGAAGGCCACGGAAAAAGAGAAAGATCACAAGGCCGGCGCGACCATGGTTTCGGTGGCCGCCGGCAAGTCCCTGCCGATCCTTTTATCGAAGGACGAAGTCAGCGGCAACGAAGGGTTCCTCGACCGGGAAATGAAATTCGCGCGCCGCTGGCTGTACACCAAGGGCGTGATCGTGCCGGAGGAGGACAAGAATCCGGTGGATAACGAGCTTGAAGGTTTTCTCGAATCCTGCCGCACCGGCAAGCGCCCCCTGGCCGACGTCGAGGTCGGGCTGCACGATTCCATCGCGGTCATGTTCTCGAACATGTGCGCCGATCAGGAACGCCGCGTTAGTTTCAACGAAATCGACAAGATGGGTCTGCCGGGCGCGAAAAAAGCGTAGCCCACGCGGTTGACCGAACAAAAGGGAGTATCCAAGTGGATCTGAATCACACGCCGCAAGAGCAGCGGTTCCGCGACGAAGTGCGCGCCTGGTTCGCCGAAAATGTCCCGCGCGATTGGGTGAAGCGGCGCGACGAGGAAGAATCGATGCAAGGCCGCTTCGATTACCTGCGCGGCTGGCAGCGCAAGCTCTACGACGCCGGATGGGCGGGGATTTCGTGGCCGAAAGATTTCGGCGGGCGCGGCGCTCCGGTGATGGAGCAGGTGATTTTCATCGAGGAAATGGCGCGCGCCGAGGCTCCTCCAATGGCCAACGTGATCGCGCTGGGATTGATCGGGCCGACGATTATCGCGTTCGGCACGCCCGAGCAGAAAAGACGTTATCTCGCGAAAATGTTGTCGGCCGAAGAAATCTGGTGCCAGGGATTTTCGGAGCCGAACGCCGGCAGCGATCTAGCCGCGCTTTCGACCACGGGAGTTCTGGACGGCGATCATTTTGTGGTCAACGGACAAAAATGCTGGACCAGCTACGCCTGGGCCGCGGACTGGTGCGAGCTGATCGTACGCACTGATCCGGCGGCGCCGAAGCACAAGGGACTGACCGCGCTGCTGGTGGATATGCACAGCCCGGGCGTCGAGGTCCGAGGGCTCAAGCAGATGAGCGGCGAGAGCGAATTCGGCGAAATATTCTTTCGCGACGTGCGCGTGCCGGTGGCGAATCTGGTGGGCAAGGTGAACGAAGGCTGGGGCGTCGCGATGGGCACCCTGATGCATGAGCGTGGAACATTCGGCGCGGCGTTGCAGGTGAATTACCGGCGCAACTTCAATCGGCTGGTGGAAATCGCCAAGACGATTGACCGCAACGGCAAACCCGCCGCGCAGGACCCAGTGATCCGCCAGAAGCTGGCGCAGTGTTACGCCGAAATCGAAGTGATGCGGCTCAATCAACTGCGTGCGTTCTCCCGCATCAATGAAACCGGCGTCCCCGGACCCGAGGGATCGATCCAAAAAATCTTCTGGAGCGAGCTGAATCAGCGCTTTCAGCAGGTAGCGATGGAGATTCTGGGTCCTTATGGACAGCTCACGCACGGCTCGCCCGACGCGTTCGACGAAGGCCAGTGGGCTTACGGATATTTGCGTTCGCGCGGCAACACGATTGAAGCGGGAACGTCGGAAATTCAACGCAACATCATCGGGCACTTCGTACTCGGGCTGCCAAAGAGCTATTAACATGCAATTCGGACTCAGTGAATCCCAGCAGATACTAAAATCGAACGCGCGCAAGTTCTTCGCCGCCGAGTGTCCCCTTTCGGAGGTCCGCCGCATCATGGAAACGGACACCGCGCAGGACAAGAAATTATGGCGCAGCATGGCCGAACAGGGCTTCTTAGGCGTAGTGTTTCCGGAAGAAGCGGGCGGCATGGGACTCGGCTTCGTCGAGCTCGCCGCGCTTTCCGAAGAGATGGGCCGCGCGCTGGTGCCCGGAGCTTTTCTGTCGAACCTGTTCGCCGGCGCGTTGCTGCATGCGGCGGGCGCAACGAAGCATCTGGCTGCAATTTCCAATGGGGAAAAAACGGCGACGGTTGCGCTGCTCGAAGCGAGCGCCAGTTGGGATCCGGCCGCCGTGAAAATGCCGACGCTCGCCGGAGAAAAGCTATTTGTGCCCGATGCGGAATCCGCCGATCTGATCGTCGTCGCGGCGCGCGACGCCAGTAAACTGGCGCTCTACCTGGTGGAGAGTGACGCGGTTGAGAAAACTCTGATGCCGGCCATGGATCTGACGCGGCGCATATATAAGGTTAAGTTCGATCACCCGGCGGCCGAGCTTCTGGTCGAGGGCGACGACGCGCGCAAAGCGCTCGATCATGCGCTGAACGTCGTCACCGTGGCGCTGTGCGCGGAGATGACCGGAGGGATGCAGAGGATGCTCGACATCGCCGTCGAGTATGCGAAGACGCGGAAACAGTTCGGCAAACCGATCGGCCAGTATCAGGCGGTGCAGCATCAGTGCGCCGATATGCTGCTGTTCACGGAGAGTTCGCGGTCCGCCGCCTATTACGCCGCCTACACTATGACCGAAGGCAGCCCTGAAGCTCCCACGGCGGTGAGTGTGGCGAAGGCCTACGCGAGCGACGCGTGCCGCGAAACGGGCAATCGAGCGGTCCAGGTGCAAGGAGGGATGGGTTTCACCTGGGAAAACGATACGCACCTTTATTATCGCCGCGCCAAAGCCAGCGAAATCGCGTTCGGCGACGCGACGTACCATCGAGAACGCATCGCGCGATTCGTGATCGATTAGGAAGAACACAGACTAAAGCCTGTGAGGCGGTAAACTGAAAGCAGGATGTCGCGTCTCCTCAGCGACCGCGCCGGCAACACCGATCAGGTCGTTGTTCTGCCGTCCGCTCTGGAAGATCCCTCTAAATCTCCGCCGGGACTCTATCGGGTAGGGCTGCTGACCGCCTGCATCTCGATTTCGGCATTTTTCATAGCGCTGGTCATCGCTTACTATTGGCGAAAAATGACGCCGCCGTTTTGGGATCCCGTTCCCATCCCGAAGACGCTGGGCCTCAGCACCATCCTGATCCTGATTAGCAGCGCAACCTTTGAAACCGCCCGGCGATTGTTCCGCCGGGGCCAATACCGCATCGCGTCGCATTTTTTTCTTGCAACGGCGTCCCTGGGCGCGGCATTTTTGGCGAGCCAGCTTACTGCGTGGCGATCCCTGGTCATGCATGGAGCCTTCCTGGCCCGTAATCCTCACAGTTCGTTCTTCTACCTGTTCACAGGGCTGCACGCCGCGCACCTGATCGGAGGATTGGTGTTGCTGTTCGTCGTCGTGATGGGCAAGTCCAAGCGGCGGGAACTGGTGGACGTCGCGACGCAATACTGGCACTTTCTCGGCGTTTTGTGGATCGCTTTGTACTATGTTCTGATGACCGCCTGAAATGGAAAAAGGGACAGACCCCTTTTTTGCACGACAGCGGATATGTACGAGCGTGCGGTTTGCAAACAGTAAAAAGGGGTCTGTCCCCTTTTTCCACGTAGTATCCTGAAGGTTCATGCGAGAAGCTGTCATCGTCGCCAGCTCCCGGACTGGCTTGGCAAAATCGTTCCGTGGATCTTTTAACATCACCCGGCCGGACGATCTTGCCGCCCACTGCATTAAGGATGTCCTCAAGAAGACGCCCCAGCTAGATCCGGCGGAAGTGGAAGATGTGATCCTAGGCTGCGCTCAGCCGCACGGGCCGCAAGGTTCGAACGTCGCGAGAATCGCTGCGATCATCGCAGGATTGCCGGTCACCGTCGCAGGCACTACCGTCAATCGATTCTGCTCTTCCGGTTTGCAGGCCGTTGCGATGGCCGCGCATGAAATTATTAACGAAGGAGTCGACGCAGCCATCGGAGGCGGCACTGAAAGCATTTCCATGACGCCGCGCAGCAGCGATCCGAATGTCTGGGTTCAGGAACACAAGCCCGGCCTCTACATGGTGATGGGCGATACCGCCGAAGTCGTGGCAAAGCGTTATAAGATTAGCCGGCTCGCTCAAGACGAATATTCATTGGAGAGCCAGAAGCGAACCGCTCGCGCGCAGAAGGAATGCTTTTTCACCGGCGAGATCGCGCCGATGCAGACCACTAAGGCGATCTTCGATAAAAAGACCGGCGAGAAAATCGGCGAAGAGCCCGCCACTTGCGATCGCGATGAGTGCAACCGTCCCGATACGACGCTCGAAGGTCTGCTCGCCTTGAAGCCGCATTTCGATCAGACCAGCGGCGAAGGAACGGTCACAGCGGGCAATGCCTCGCAGCTTTCCGATGGCGCCTCGGCCACGCTCCTGATGTCGAGAGAACGCGCCGACGCGCTCGGCATCCCCTACAAACTGATTTTCCGCGGATTCGCCGTCGCCGGATGCGAACCGGATGAGATGGGCATCGGCCCGGTGTTCGCGGTCCCGAAGCTTCTGAAGCGCCAAGGCCTGAAAATGTCCGACATCGATCTGTGGGAGCTGAACGAAGCCTTCGCCGTGCAGGTGCTTTACTGCCGCGACCGCCTTGGCATCCCGCAGGAAATTCTCAACGTCAACGGAGGATCCATTTCCATCGGCCATCCGTTCGGCATGACCGGCTCCCGCATGGTGGGAACCATCGCAAATGAAATGGCGCGCCGCAAAGCCCGTTACGGAGTGGTGACGATGTGCATCGGCGGAGGCCAGGGCGCGGCCGGCTTATTCGAGAATGCCAATTGATCCGTCCGCGGTCATCGCTCCGACCGCGCGCGTTCATCCCGATGCAGTGATCGGCTCGCGCGTCGGCATTGGCGATTTCGCGATCGTCGAGCAGGACGTCGTCATCGGCGCAGATACGAAGATCGAGCCATATGTTTTCATAAAGCGCTGGACCACATTAGGCGAGCGCAACGAAATTTCCGCGGGCACCGTACTGGGAACGGACCCTCTCGACAAGACTTTCTCCGGCGCGCGCAGTTACTTGAAAATCGGGAACGACAACAAAATCCGCGAGCACTACACCATCTCGCGCGGGACGGCTCCGGAGTCGGAAACCATCATCGGCGATGGAAATTACATCATGACTTCCGGCCACATCGCGCATAATTGCATCATTGGCGATAACACCGTGATCGCGAGCTGCGCGTTGGTCGCCGGATACGTCGAAGTCGAAAGCCAAGCATTCATTTCGGGTGGCGTGGTGATTCACCAATTCTCGAAAATCGGCCGCCTGGCGATGATCGGTGGCAACACGCGAGTAAACCTCGACGTGCCGCCGTATTTTTTGTACTCGGATTTTAACGTGTCCCCGAAGGGTCTCAATCTCGTAGGCCTGCGGCGCGCCGGATTCTCGGCAGCCGATGTTCGGGCGCTGAAACAGGCGTATAAGCTGCTCTACAAATCCGGACTCAAGCTCGAAGACGCGCTGTCACGCATCGAAGCCGAGCCGCTAACCGAGCATACGCAACATCTTGTCGCCTTCATCCGCGCCAGCAAACGCGGCATTTGTAGAGAATAGGCAAATAGCCCGCCATTTACTCCGCGACCTTCACCATCCTCTTGCCGATATTTTCCCCATGAAACAACCCGATAAACGCCTTCGGTAAATTCTCGAACCCCTCGACAATATCTTCCCGATACTTAATCTTCCCATCACGCACCCACGCGGACATTTCCTTCATTCCTTCCGGAAACCTCTGCGCGTAATCCGTGACCAGAAATCCCTGCGCCTTCGCCCGCGCCACAATCAGCATGCTCAGCAGCCTGGGACCCATTTCGGGTTTCGCGTTGTTGTACTGCGAAATCTGCCCGCAGATCGACAGGCGCGCGAATGTGTTGATCTGCATAAACACCGCGTCCGTAATGGTGCCGCCTACGTTATCGAAATACACGTCGATGCCGTTCGGGCACAACTCCTTCAGTTTCGCCCCGTAGTTGCCGGTGGTCTTGTAATTGAACGCTGCGTCGTATCCGCACTCCTTCAGAATCCATTCCACCTTGTCGTCGCCGCCCGCGATTCCCACCGTCCGGCATCCTTTGATCTTCGCTATCTGTCCGACAAGCGACCCCACTGCGCCCGCCGCGCCCGAGACCACCACCGTTTCGCCCGGCTTGGGATTGCAAACATCCAGGAGCCCGAAATACGCAGTCATCCCCGTCATCCCCAGCACGCCGAGCGCGGTCGATACCGGCGCCATCGACGGATCCAGCTTGCGAATGCCGCGTCCGTTCGAGATCACGTATTCCTGCCAGCCCATGTACACGTCGACAATATCGCCCACCGCGAAATTCGGATTCTTCGATTCGACGACGCGAGCCACTCCGCCCGCCACCATCACGCCGCCGATCTCGACGCCCGCCGCGTAGCTCTTGGCCTGGCTGATGCGCCCGCGCATATAAGGGTCCACCGAAAGATACATCGCGCGCGCCAGAAACTCGCCGTCCTTCAACTCCGGAACCGGCGTCTCGATCAGTTTAAAGTTCGACTCTTCTGGGAGCCCCGCCGGCCGCGAGGCCAGCACGAATTGGCGATTTACAGTGGAGGCAATAGATGACATGATCTCTCTTCTCTGGTGTAGGATTCGGGAACGGTTATATTATGCACCAAGCGAGATGTTTTGCCAGGTGATATTCTCGATAGGCTGAGATCAAGTCTAAGGATGGGTGAGGGCTGACGACTAATGGCTGAATCGCAAAGTTTTAAAAATCACGCGATGTTCGATCCGCTGTTCCATTTTTTCCTGGCGCCGGTAGGACTGATTTTATTGATCCTATCGATCTACGACCTGGTAAGGAATCCGAGCTGGATGACGGGCATTCACGTTCTCGTTATCTTTTGGTTGTTCATTTTGGTGTTCAAAACCCGCGTCTACTCGCTTAAAGTGCAGGATCGGCTGATTCGCCTGGAGGAGCGTCTGCGCCTCGCCGCCGTCCTGCCCCCCATGCTTCAGCCGCGCATCAGCGAGTTGAGCGTCGATCAGCTCATCGGCCTGCGCTTCGCGTCCGACGCCGAGCTTCCCGGTCTGGTTGAAAAAACCCTCGGCGGCAACTGGAGTCGCAAGCAGATCAAGGAAGCCGTCCAAAACTGGAAGCCCGACACCTGGCGCGTGTGAGATATTTTCTTCTTATCCTGGCGGTCGTTCTAAACGCCCAAACTTCAACCGGTCCGGCGCCGGAACTGTTGTGGCCCAGCGGCGCGCCCGGCGCACTCGGCACGGCCGATGAAGACAAGCCGTCCATTACTCCCTATCTCGCGAAGACGCCGAACGGCACCGCCGTCATTGTATGCCCCGGCGGCGGCTATCAGCATCTCGCGATGGATCACGAAGGCGTGCAGATCGCGAAGTGGCTGAACAGCCTTGGCATTTCCGCGTTCGTTCTGCAATACCGGCTGGGGCCGAAGTATCATCATCCGGCGATGATCAACGACGCGCAGCGCGCCATCCGCACCGTTCGATCCCGCGCCGCCGCGCTGCACATTCAGCCGGACCGCATCGGCATCTGGGGATTTTCCGCCGGAGGCCATCTCGCGTCCACCGCCGCGACCCATTTCGACGCCGGCAATCCCAGCGCATCGGACCCCATCGACCGCGCCGGCTCGCGCCCCGATTTCGCAATTCTGGCCTACCCCGTAATTTCGCTCGGCGAGTACGCGCATGTGGGATCGCGCAACAACCTGCTGGGCAAGGACCCGGACCCGAAACTGGTCGAAGACCTGTCGAATGACCAGCGCGTCACCGCCCAAACTCCGCCGACATTCCTGTTTCACACTACCGCCGACACTACCGTCCCCGTCGAAAACAGCGTGCGTTTTTACCTCGCGCTGCGCAAAGCAGGCGTTCCGGCGGAGATGCACATTTTTCAGAACGGACCGCACGGAGTCGGTCTAGCCCCCACCGATGCGACCCTTTCGGCCTGGGGCGGATTGCTGGCGAACTGGCTCCGCGAGCGTGGATTATTGCGTTAATCACACAGACTAAACCCTGTGCCATCATTAGTTCTTGCATCAGGTGGCACAGGCTTTTGCCTGTGTTGCTAAATCACGGAACATCTCCGAGGGAGGCCGCGTACACATGAATATGATGCGAACTGCTTTGGTCGCTGCCGTTACTATTGTGCTCACTGGATGCGAGGTCAACACCGATTTCGGCGGTCCCTTGCAGCACCTCGACAAATCGGTCGATCTAGACAAATCCGAATTGGCGCGCGTCGAGATTAAAATGGGCGCCGGCGAATTGAAGGTCGAAGGCGGCTCGTCCAAATTGATGGATGCAGGATTCGACTACAATATCGCGTCGTCCAAACCGGCGGTCCATTACAACGCCAGCAGTTTCCGCGGCGAATTGCTCATTGAGCAGCCCAGCGGTTTCCACGGCGGCACCAATTCGACCTACAAATGGAATATCCGCCTCAATGACAAACTGCCCCTCGACGTGGTCACGCACTTAGGCGCAGGCCAGGCGAATATGAACCTCGGCACGATGAATCTCCGCAGCGTCGAAGTGCACATGGGCGTCGGCCAGGTGGAGCTCGACCTCCGCGGAAATCCCGGCCACGATTACAACGTCGAGATTCACGGAGGCATTGGCCAGGCGGTCGTTCACTTGCCCTCCGCCGTAGGAATCGTCGCGAACGCCAGCGGCGGGATCGGCGACATCGAAGTCCGCGGCCTGGATAAACAGAACGGCCACTGGACCAACGCGGCCTACGAGCACTCGCCCGTCACCATTCATCTCGACGTAAAAGGCGGCATCGGAAATATCACCCTGATCGCGGAGTAATTAAAAACAGACTAAAGTCTGTGCCACCTGACCACACCAGCCTGTGGATGACTCATTTCGCGTTAACCTAACTTATGAATGAGTACACCCGTAGCGGCCCCCGTCCGCGTATCCACGCCCGTTTGTGAACCGGGGATCGGCAAGGTAATTCGCAAACCGGATTCCGCCGACCTCATCGACGGCGTGCTGGTTCAGCCTTACGATCTGTGGCCCGACGACCGCGGCTATTTTCTCGAAGTGATTCGCATGCAGCAAGGCCTCGCCGCCTCTTTCGCCCCCGAAACCACCCAGGTTTCAGCGGCCCTCAGCTATCCGGGCACCATCAAAGCCTTCCATTTTCACCTCCATCAAACCGATCTCTGGGTTCCCATGTCCGGCGCCTTCCAAGTCGCGCTGGTCGATCTGCGTCCCGAATCTCCTACGTACAAACTCAAGAACACTCTGTACGTCGGGACCTTGAAACCCTGGCAGCTCCTGATTCCTCCCGGCGTCGGGCACGGCTACAAAGTCGTCGGCGAAAGCTCCGCCACGCTCGTCTATGTGACCAGCCAGATCTACAATCCCGCCGACGAAGGCCGCATCCCGTACGACGACCGCTCCATTCAATACGACTGGGAGACTCAACACAAGTGATGAAATTTCTGGTCACGGGCGGCGCCGGATTTATCGGCAGCGCCTTCGTGCGGCTGGTCGCCGGCTCCGGCCGCGCCCGCGTTGTCAATCTCGATAAATTGACCTACGCCGGCAATCTCGAAAACCTGCTGCCGGTCGCATCCAACGAAAACTATCGCTTCGTTCACGGCGACATCTGCGACGCGAAACTGGTGAACGATCTGGTTGCCGAAGTGCAGCCCGACGCCATCGTCCATTTCGCCGCGGAATCCCACGTCGACCGCAGCATTTTATCTCCCGAGCCCGTATTCGAAACCAATCTGCGCGGAACCTTCACTCTGCTCGAAGCCGCCCGCACGAATCGCACGCCGCGTTTCCTCCACGTCTCGACCGACGAAGTCTACGGCTCCATCGACGCTCCTCATGAAGCCGACGAGCATTATCCGCTGCGCGCAAGCAGTCCGTACTCGGCCTCGAAAGCCGGCTCCGATCTGCTCGCCCTTTCTTATTTCGTTACCTACAAGCTCCCCGTCACGGTGACGCGCGCTTCAAACAATTACGGACCCTATCAATTCCCCGAGAAGCTAATCCCTTTGATGATCTCGAACGCCATCGCCGATCAGTCCCTGCCGATTTACGGCGACGGCATGCAGGTGCGGGACTGGCTCTACGTGGACGATCATTGCCGCGCGATCCTCGCCTGCATCGAGCGCGGCCGCCCTGGCGAGGTTTATAACATCGGCGGCAGCCGTTCGCTCGCGAACCTCGAAGTGGTGAAGATGATGCTCGCCCTGCTCGAAAAGCCGGAAAGTCTGATGGTCACCGTGAAGGACCGTCCCGGTCATGACCGCCGCTATGCTCTCTCCAGCGAAAAACTGATGCGCGAAACCGGATGGGAAGCGCAGATGCCTTTTGAAAAGGGTTTGCAAGCCACCATCGATTGGTATCGCGCCAATGCCGACTGGATCGCGCGCGTCAAATCCGGCGAGTATCAGACTTACTACGAGAAGAACTACGCGGGCCGTTGAGCCGCCCTCCCCACACCAGATCGTAATCGTAGCCGATGCCCGGCAGCGCACCCGGCAAGACTTTTCCGCGCGCCGCGAACCTCCTGCTCCGCACGTCGAGCGACTCATGCTGAACCAGTTGCGGAAGCCTGTGCCAATCCGCGATGCGGATCCCATGCGCCTGGTAAACGCGGCCAACCTCCGGATGCGCGCCTTCCTGCTGCGTCGTTTTCGACGAAGGGTGCTCGCGAAACGCGCCCAGGAAGCGGTTTACGCGCTCCATGCGCCCCTGTTTCATGAACCGCACGAACAGGTCGTAATCCAGCGCGAATTGAAAACTCTTATCGATCCCTCCGACTTTTTCGTAAATCCGCCGCCTCCAGAAACACGTCTCCTGCGGAATATAATCCCAGCGCTGCATCATCCAGGAATGGTGCGGCGGCAGAATCCAGTACCGGGTAACCCGGTTTTCCTCATCGATAAATACCCGATGGCTGTAAATCGCATCGACCTCCGGATGCTCGTTCATATATCGCGCTACAAAATCGAGCGCGCCCGGAGCCAGCAGATCGTCGCTGTTGAGATACGCCATAATCTCCCCGCTGGTGTGCTCGAAACCGCGAACGATCGCATCCGCCTGCCCCTCGTCCCGCGCCGATTCGCAGTAGGTCAGCCGATCCTTATAGCGCGCCAGAATCTCCCGCGTCTGATCTTTGCTCCCTCCGTCCATCACCACGTATTCCAGGTTCGGATACCCTTGTTCGAGCACGCTGCGCATCGTCCATTCCAGGAAATGCCCCTGTTGATACGACGGCGTCACGATCGAGATTTTCGGCGCGTTCGTCAGCGGCGGAAGCGTCTGCTCCGGCGCGTCGATGTTGGCGAACGATCCCGGCTCGGGCCACGCCGGACGCGGCACCGCTTTGAAAAACAGCACGAGAGGCATCCCGATCAGATCCACCGCGACCATGGCTCGCGGGCGGCGCGGAACGGTCTCGACCCGGTCCACCAACCGCTTCTCTCGCAGCAGTTTCGTTCCCAGTCCCCAGCGTTCTTCACGCCCTTCGAGCCAGGCTTCGCGCCGCCGGATGGTCACATCGCCTGCCTGGAGATGCGGGGAATCCGGCCACTTTTCCCGGCACTTCACCTCCGGCAGCAGGCTGCTCCCCGCGCGCCGCGTGAGCATCCACCAGATCCTCTGAGGCACGCTCCACGCCCGCGGAGCCATAGGCGATTCATAGAGCCCGCACCGCAGTACGCGCGCGTTTAAAGGCCGTGGATCGCTGGATCGCTTATGCCCCGTATCGGAAACGCGCAAGCGAAAACGCACCGGCACGCCGTTCGGATGCGGTACCGGAATATTCACTACCCGCCGATTCGTCAGACGCACGGTGAGAATTTTCGATTCCGCGTCATCCAGAACGTCCAGCGTAGTGGGACCCATGTTCACGCCGGGCCCCGGCTCGATGTCGATCGCCAGCACACGCGTCGCGTCGCTATAAGGCTGGATGCTGATCTCCGCGTCGTTGTTGAACCAGCGAAACGGTTTCTTTCCGTCCATCTCCTTCCAGAACCAGCCCTTGCCCAACGCCACGCTGCCGTCTTTCGCCGCGATATCGTCCCATTCAACGGAGCCGAATCGCGCGCCCTGCTCGCCGATCAGCTTCATCAGCTCATCCGGAAGGGCCGCGCCGGCATTCGCCGTCAGAACGTATCGTCCGCGCGCACGCCTGATACCCACGCTCTTCAGCGAGTCTTCGTCCAGCTTGATTTTTGCCGGGATTTCGATAATCCGCACCGAGCAAGGACCCGGTTCCTTCGTGGGATGGAGCGTTTTAGAGACGCCGATCCGGTCGACAATGATCAGTTCGGATAGAATCCGGTGACGGCGGCACTGCTCGAGCGTTGCAGTCACGAAAGCCTGCATCCCGTCGAGCGAAGCAACGACTATGGAGAGATAAGGCTCCCTATCGGTTAACAATTGTAGCCATTCTAACCCAAGTGGGGCAGGTTCCCGACCCGCCCTCTTCCCATGACACGCAAGCGGGCCGGAACGTTTCCAAATATCTAAACGGGCAGAATCAACCGCGCTCGGCACCCCCGCGCATCCACCCGATTCCGTAAATCGAGCGACCCTCCATGAGCCTCCGCAATCTGCCGGCTCAACACCAGCCCGATCCCTGACCCCCCCGGCTTGGTGGTGAAAAACGGCACGAACAGGTTCGCCGTGTTGGAGAGCCCGTGCCCTTCGTCGTCGATCACCACTTCCAGTTGCGAACCCACCCTGGACCACTCCATCGTGACCCCGCCGCCGGTTTCGAGCGACGCGTCCACCGCGTTGCGCAGCAGATTGATCAGCAGTTGATCGAGTTGGTCGCGATCCCCGCGAATCGTCAAGTCAGGCCCTTCGTGCAACGCGGCGTGAATCCTCTGCTCCAGCACCGCGACATTGCGAATCCACGGTCCCACTTCGATCGGCCCGAGTTGCGGCCGCGGCAATTTCGCGAGCCGCGCATAAGCTCCCATGAACCGGCTTAAACCCTCGCTGCGCGTGGCGATGATCGATAATCCACGGCTGGTGTCTTCCCGCCAATCGCTGGGCAGAGGATCGCGCTTCACCAGCGATTCCAAACTCCCCGCGATCGATTTGATCGGCGCCAGGGAGTTGTTCAGCTCATGCCCCAGCACCCGCACCAGCCTCTGCCAAGCTTGCAATTCCTCCTCGCGCAGAGCCCGCGTAAGATCCGTCACCACCAATAGCTGATGCGGCAATCCGCCTTCGCGAAACGTGGACCGGTGAATCCCATATCGTCCGGCGCCCGATGGGAACGTCCGCTGGATGCTCTGCGTTTCGTCTCCGCCCAGAAACTCCGCCAGATCCAGAGCCGCCGCGCTGGCATTCATGATCCGCTCCGAAGGCTGCGCCAGCAATCGTTCCCCCGCGCGATTCACCAGCCGCAACTGCTGATCGCTATCGAATGCGAAAATCGCGACGTCGATCTCTTCCATCACTTTTCGCAGCAGCGTGGTCGCTTCGAGCGCGCCCAGCCGCTGCTCCCGCAGAGTGGTCGCCATCGCGTTCACCTGCTGCATCACGTCGCCCAGCGCTTCTTCGCCGCTCGCGCCCCGCGCGCGAATGGAATAATCGCCCTCGCGCATCGCTTCGAGAAGATTCGCCAGCGTCCGCAAAGGCGAAGCCACCCGGTCGCGAACCGCCACCGCGCAAGCCCACCATCCGCCCAGAACCACCACCGTGAGCGTCCACTGCACCTTGGGCGTGTAATCTCCCTGCCACCACAGGATGATCATCACCGTGATGACCGCGGGCAGCCCCGAAGCCAGCGCCAGCAGCAGCATCCGTTGTTCATGAACAGGTTTGAGCTTGGAAAAGTCCACGTGATTTTCTTAGCGGGCTTAGCCCCTTCGTTTAGAGCCCATACCGTTGCAGCCGCCGATACAGCGCGCTCCTGCTAAGCCCCAACGCGTTCGCCGCGTGACTGACATTCCCGTTGTATCGCGCCAGCGCCTTCTTGATCAGGAACGCCTCCACTTCTTCGAGGCTCATGTCTTCCAGCCGCAAAGCCCCCTGCGCGCCCGATCGCAGCGCCAGATCGGCTTGCCGCACCTGCGTATCCTGTGCCATCAGCACCGCGCGTTCGATCACATGATTCAGTTCGCGCACATTTCCCTGCCACGGATTCTCCAGCAGAGCCTGCATCGCCGCTGCATCGAACCCTTGCAAATTTTTTCGATACCGCCGCGCGTGAACACCTAGAAAATGCGCCGCCAGCACCGGAATATCGTCGCGCCGTTCGCGCAGAGGAGGCAGATGAATCTCGATGGTATTCAACCGGAACAGCAAGTCCTGCCGGAACCGTCCCGCCGCGACCTCTTCCGTCAGCACCGCGTTGGTCGCCGAAATCACTCTCGCGTCCACCCGGCGCGTCTTCGACGAACCGACCCGTTCCATCTCGCCAATCTCCAGCACCCGCAGCAATTTTGCTTGGAGATTCATCGGGACGTTCGCAATCTCGTCGAGAAACAGCGTCCCCCCGTCGGCCAGTTCGAACCGCCCCACGCGATCCATCTTGGCGTCGGTAAACGCGCCCTTCACGTGCCCGAACAGCTCGCTCTCGAAGATCCCCTCGGCCAGCCCGCCCGCGTTCACCGTCACCATCGGCCTCGAATGCCGCAGCGAAACCGTATGCAGCGTCCGCGCGACCACTTCTTTGCCCGTCCCCGGCTCGCCCGTGATCAGGACGTTCGCATCCGAGGGACCCACCCTCGAAATCAGTTGCAGGACCGGCTGCATCGCCGCCGATTCCGCGATCAGCGTCGGCCGACCCTCGGTCCGCAGCAGGCGATTCTCCGCCTCCAGCCTCTGCCCGCGCCGCAGAGCGTTGCTCAACTCCACCTGCGTCCGAACGATGGTCATCAGCCGCGCGTTGTCCCACGGCTTCTGAATAAAATCGCGAGCCCCGCGCCGCATCGCCTCCACAGCCAGCTCCACCGAGCCCCACGCCGTCATCACCACCACCGGAACATTTCCGTCGATCGCCTGGATGCGCATCAACGTGTCCAGCCCCTCCTGCCCCGACGTCGTGTCGCGCGTATAGTTGAGGTCCATCAGCACGACGTCGAAGTCGCGCGTCTCGAGCGCCGCCAAAATTCCCATCGGCGACGCAGCCGACTCGATCTCGAATCCCTCGCCTTTCAAGAGCAGCCGTAGCGCTTCGAGAACATCCGGCTGATCGTCCGCGATAAGAACTCTTCCGTCTCTATTCATCTGGTGAAATTGTAGCGAAGTATACAGGCAATCCCCGTGCCGCCCCTAAACTACTGCAACGATGTAAAATATCCGACAGGCGCCTGTCCGCTTTTGGGACGCCCATGTTCACAATCCACAGAAACCTGCTCGCCGCCTCGACGCTAGCCGTAGGCGTAACCGCCTGCACCGCGATCTTCAGCTTCGTCCATCCCCTGCTGCTAAACCCGTTCAGCTACCCCAATCCGGCCGAGCTAGTCACCATCGAACCCGAAAAACAGGGCAGCAGAGTCCCCGCGACGCTCTCCGACTTCGAAGCCTGGAGGCAGGAAACCCGAGCCTTCCGTGACCTCGCCGCCTTCGACATCGGCTTCTTCTTCCTCAACAACGCCGAAGAACCCGAACAAATCCCCGGCGCATTAGTCTCCACGAATCTCTTCCATCTCCTTGGAGTCGAGCCCGTCCTCGGCCGCGATTTCCAACCCAACGAGGACCGCGTAGTAATCCTGACCGACGCGGCATGGAAGCGCCACTTCAACGCCGACCCCAACATCCTGGGCCGGTCGATCGCCCTCGATTTCGCCCGCACCACCGAGGTCGAGCGCTACACAGTAATCGGCGTGCTGCCCAAGAATTTCTGGATGTACTACGCCGGCTTCGAAGTGTTCGTCCCCTTGGATCAAAAGGCCGCCAGAAATCTGTACGTAGTCGGGCGCGCCAAAGAAGGCGTAAGCGTCGCGCAAGCCCAATCCGCTGTCCGCTCCATCCCCATCGAAAAAGAGGAGACAGCCCGAGTCCGTAACTGGCAAGACACTGCGGCCCAGCCGATCAGACCCGCGCTGATCGCCCTGTCCGCCGCCTCCATCCTGCTCCTCCTGATCGCCTCCGTCAACGTGACGAGCCTGTTATTAGCCCGCGCCAACGCGCGCCGCCGGGAAATTGCCATCAGGGCCGCGCTCGGCGCAACCCCCGCCCGCATTCTGAAACTCCTGCTGGGCGAATCCCTCCAACTAGCCCTGATCGCCGCCGCCGCAGGAGCCCTCCTAGCGAAAGCCCTGGTAACCGCGCTCATTAAAACGATCCCTCCCGATCTCAACTCCGCGCGGCTTCTCCCCGGCCTGGACCGCGTAACAGTGGACCTGACCGCACTGCTCTTTGCCGCTCTCATCGCAGCCGCTGCCTGCATCGCCGCGCAAATCCTCCCCGCCCTCGAACTTCGCAGCATCGACCTGGTAACGGGATTAAAGAACGCCGCCTCCGCCCGCGCGCCTAGAAAAATCCTGGTGACCGCCGAGGTAGCTCTCTCCGTAGTGCTGCTAGCCTCCGCCGGCCTGCTCCTCAAAACCATCGCGCACATCGACGACATCGACGTTGGCTTTCAACCCAAAAATCTATTGGTCCTGCGCCTGCCCATTCCACGAGGCCAACAGAACGCGCCGGCACTCCTGAAAGCCTGTTACGACGCGATCTCCGCATTACCCGGAGTCGAGTCCGCCGCCCTCACCAGTTCGCAACCCTTAACCGGAGCTTCCGGTGCCCGCGTAGTCTCCCCCAACTATTTCGCGACCCTCGGGATCGCCCTGAGACGCGGCCGATTCTTCACCGGCTCCGACCGCCACCGAGCCGTCATTAACGAAGCCATGGCGCATCGCGATTTTCCCAACGAAGATCCCATCGGCCGCACGATCACCCTGGAAGGCGCGCGACTGGAAATAGTGGGCGTAGCCGCCAACACCCGCTCCCGCCTCTTTGAAAAGGAAGGACCGATTATCTACCGCTCCAGCAACGACGCCCCGGCCGGGCAGATCGCCGTCCGCACCGCCGCGGACCCTTTGTCGCTGGCGCAAGCCGTCCGCGCCGCGGTCGCAGCGCAAGGCGGCACCGTCGCCGAAATCAGCACCATGGAAAGTTTCATCAAGAACGATTCCTGGCAGCACCAGCAGACCGCGACCTTGACCACCCTCTTCGCCGCGCTGGCCTTCCTGCTGGCCACCGTGGGATTGTACGGAGTCATCTCCTTCGCAGTAGCCCGCCGCCGCAAGGAAATCGGAATCAGAGTAGCGCTAGGCGCGACCCGCAAAAACGTGATCGCCCTGGTCCTGCGCGAAAGTCTGATGCCCGTAGGCACAGGCTTGGCCGCCGGCCTCGCGCTTTCTCTCGCACTGAATCAGTCGCTCAAAAGCCTCTTCTGCGAAGTAGCGCCAGCCGACCCCCAAATCTTAACCGCTGTGGTCTGCGCCATCGCCCTAGCAACCCTGGCCGCCAGTTACATCCCCACTCTGCGGGCCCTAAGAGTCGACCCCGCGAAAACCCTCCGCGAGGAATAGCAAGGTGGGGCAGGTTCCTGACTTGCCCTATTCCTGATTCCCCGTAGAGCCCGGTGTAGTCCCCGTCGTCGATCCAATCGGTTGCTGCCCGGGTTGCCCGTTCTGCCCCGGCTGGCCATTCTGGGGCTGCCCCGGCGTCAACCCGTTCTGGCCCGGCTGCAATGGATTCCGATTCTGACCCGGCGTGTTCTGCTGATCGTTCATCGAGAAAATAAATTCCCACTCCTGATACTTCTGCCGAGTCTTGTAAATCTTAATGCTGGTCCCCTTATAATTCGACGCGACCCCGGCAATCCCTCCGGTCGTCATCCCTCCCGCGGTTCCGAGGCCGCTCGCCCCCGCCGCCGGATTCGGATTGGTCAGCATCTGGTTAATCGCCGCCGTCGCCGCATTCTGCGCGCCCACGCTATTGCCCGGGCTCATCCCTGGCGCATTGATCCCGCCCATCGGCTGCACCGGCTGCTGCATGGGCTGCTGCTGATTCGGCATGGGCGAATTCTGCACTCCGCCCGTCTGCGAATTGATCACCGCCCCGGTCTGCGTCGGAGTCACCGGAACCAACTGCCCGTTCTGGTCGATCTTGAACTGGTTCTGCGTCGGATTAAATCCCGGCTGCCCCGGCAGCGGAAAACCCGCTTGTCCAGTGAATGCCCCCGGCTGTCCCGGCTGCCCCTGCGCAGGCTGACCCGGCAGTCCTCCATTGAACCCCACCGCTCCTGAAGGCGGCTGACCAGTGGGAGCAGTTCCATTCGCGCCCGTCGCCGTACCTACCGGCGTCAGCGAAATCGGACCCCACGTGCTGGGATCGTTCGGATCCGCATTCGCCGGAGCCGTGTACGCCTGCCCCACCACATCGCTCGGCCGTTTCCGCACCGCCGAATTCACATCGTTCGGATCGGGCGTAGGCGTCGGAGCCCCCGGAGTCCCGGTCGCCCCCGGAGTATTTCCCGTAGGCGAGCCAAACGACGAAGCCGTCGTAGTCCCCAAACCGGTTCCCGTATTCGAAGTATTCGAAGCCCCAGCCTGCCCCGTCGCATCCGAAGCCGGAGGCTTCTGCACCAGCGAATCCGTCAGAATCCCCGCCGCATTCACATGGATCAGCCGCCACTCGTCCTTGCCCGTCATCGGGTCGATATAGCGCTGCCGCAGGTATCGCTTCTCGTTGGTATTTTCCAGATCCTCGATCTTGGCCGGATATTTTTTGAGCGCGATCACATAAAGCTGAATCGCGCGCTTATACTGCTCGCCGCGGTCGATCAGCAACTGTTCCTTATCGCGTTCGCTCTCAAACGCCACCCGCGGCAACTGCGTATAAAGGTACAGCCCCACAATCGCCGCCATCAAAAACACAAACAGCAGCGCAAACCCCTTCTCGTCTTCCTTGGTCGCCGGCTTCAGCAGGCGTCCGTCAGAGCTCCCGCATCTCATGTATTCAACTCCGCCACCAGCGGCAACGTCTGCTGATCGTGACTCGTCAAATCTTCCACTACAGCCGAGTTTATTCCAATCCGGATAATCTTGTACTTCCCCCGAATCACATCGTTTTCAGCCTTGATCTGAATATCGTCTCCATCCAGAAAAAAAGCCTGCCGGGCCGGCCCGCTCAACCGGTTCGCATACCCATAGAACTTCAAAGGAATCGGCGGAGGCGGCGGCTTCACCGTCTTCCTCCTCTCCTCCTCTTCCTGTCGAGCCTTATTCTGCGCCTCAATCACCTCCGGCTTAATCGCAGCAACCGGCGGCGGTGGAGGAGGCGGCGGCGGAGCCCCGAAATCGAACACGCTCCGTGCCCCTCCCTCGAGCGGCACCTTCTGAAGCTTCGCCAGCAAATCCACCCTCAACGTCGGATCGATCTTCGTAATATCGAAACCATCCGGCAGCTTCAGCGAAGGACGAAACCCATCCGCCCTGGCCCCACTCCGCGTAAGCAGCTTCGGACCCGCATCCGGCACCAAAGGCCCCGGCCGTGCAATCAGAGGCTGCGTTTTAACCGTCGTCGACGTAGCCGGAGTCACCGGTCCCGAAGGCTCGCGATTTAGAAGAAACACGCCTATGAGCACCACCACCAGCCCGCCCAGCCACATGTACTGCTTCTTGGAGCCGCCAATTTTTTCGGGGAGCAGATTCACTTCGCCCCTCCCGAAAGGCGAAACCGCCTGTCCCACCTGATCTGCTCAATTTGCTTTGGTGGCGCAGGCGGTTCCGCCTGCGGCTTTTTACTTCGCAAGCAGGCCATCGACCCTCCCCCCGCTCATAGCCACAGTCTCCGGCAGCGACCCATCCTCCCGCACGAACGTGTCCACCTTCAGCGAAATGGACAGCACCTTCGACCCCGTCTGCGGAGCCGCGCTCAACGACTCGATAATCAGCAGCGACGGAGATTTATCGATCTCATGCACGAAATGCAGCAGGTCTCCGTATTCGCCCTCATAGCCCGCCACCACCGACATCATGCTCAGCGTGTTGGAGCCGTCAATCGGCTCAAACGACCAACTGGTCTCTTTCCCTTTGATCTTCGATCCCGCCGCCGCCTTTTGCAGCTCCTCCAGCAGCAGTCCGGGCGCCGCTCTGCGCCCCAGAAAATACTGGCTCAAAAACCCGTCGCCCTCAGACCTTCCCAGTTCCACCGCCGACACATGTTGCTTCGTCTTTTCGAGCAGTGCCCGCTTGGTAATCGCCTGCGCCTGTAAACTGGTCAGTTCCTTCTCCAGATCCTCCGCCGACCCGCCGGGGGGAAACAACAAAATCCCCGCCGCAACCAGGTTGGCTGCCAGTAGAACGCCCACCAGCACGCGCAGAACGAACTGCGGGCTCCTAAAGTTTCTGCGCATAATTCACCGTAAATCGATACTTGTAAATCGGCTCCTGCTGCGTCGGAGGCTGCGTGCCTTTCATCGCCACCGGCCCGAACAAAGGGGACTTAACCAGATTGCTCAGCAACACGATAAACGGCGCCGGATCTTTCGCGCCTACCTCGACGTCGAGCACCACTTCATTCTGCGAAGTAATCTGCGGCAGCCGCACGGAGATGATGCGCGCCTCGATCGGCATCACCGTTTCGAGATCGCCGAAAATCTTGGTCCAACTGATCGCCTTATGCTCAATCAGCGTGTTCAACAAATAACTCCGCTGCAAAACTTCGGCATTCGCCGGCTGCCGCAAAGTGCCTTCGAGCTTCGCCTGTTCCGCGGTAATCCTGCGCAGCTCCCCGTCCAGCTTCTGGACCGCAACCCGCGTATCCTTCACTCTCGCCCGATCGGCCGAAATGAGATAGAACACCACGCCCAGCAGCAGCGCCAGCACCACCGCCACAGCGCCCGAAGCCACCAGCGCCGGCCGGTCGCGTCGAAACGGCTCCGTCGAAAGATTAATAGGAATCCGCAATTTCTACCTTGTACCCCGCATTTCTACCTGCCACAAACTGCGAAAAGATGGGGACTGACTACTCTGTCCCAAGGCGCCCGCCATCCTTCGCAAAAACAAGACCGTCTCCAGCCGCCGGGTGGACAGAGCGGTCTGTCCCCATCTTTTCGCCCAGTCCATCAACATCAACAAACTGCGAAAAGACGGGGACTGACTACTCTGTCCCAAGGCGCCCGCCATCCTTCGCAAAAACAAGACCGTCTCCAGCCGCCGGGTGGACAGAGCGGTCT